>Ga0194132_10000911_pt1 | contig 60600 bp, 53 predicted proteins | sample TA2KigOf80mmetaG_FD_148612 | JGI IMG/M metagenome (GOLD analysis project Ga0194132, IMG submission 148612) | Freshwater microbial communities from Lake Tanganyika, Tanzania - TA2015054 Kigoma Offshore 80m | ecosystem: Environmental > Aquatic > Freshwater > Lake | place: Tanzania: Lake... | reverse complement strand
TGACGAACCGGCAGCGCTGCGGCGGCGCCGGCGCTGACGGACGGGCGCGCGGCTACAGCGCGACGTGGCTGGCGGCGGCGCGCAGGCGCGCGACGCACGCGTCCTTGCCCAGCAAGAACAGCACGTCGAACAGGCCCGGGCCCTTGTCGGTGCCGGTGAGTGCTGCGCGCACCGGGTGCACGAAGCTGCCGAACTTGACGCCGAGCGACTCGACGAAGGCGCGGCAGTCGCGCTCGATCGCCGCCGGCGTCCAGAAGGCGCAGGCCGGCTCCGGCGCGTCCTTCTTCGACGGCAGTGGCACGGCGGCGTCGACGCCCTGGCGGTCGAGAGGCCAGCTCGGCGGCAGGTTGGCGCCTTCCAGGCGCTGCGCGTACGCCAGCAGCCACTGCTTGCCGGCCGGGTCCTTGGCGAGGTTCTTCGCCGCCGCCTCGTCCATCGCCGGCACGCTGAACAGCCAGCCGAGCTTGCCCGGCAGTTCGGACAGAATGGCGATGCGCTCCTGGTAGCAGGCGAGCGCGTTCTGTAGCCACGCTATGTGCGTCGTCAGCGCCGTCGCCGGCACCGCCGGCTGCAGCCATGGTGCGCTGCGCTCGAGCAGCTGTGCTGGCGCCCAGCGGCGCACGTACTCGCCGCACATCCAGCGCAGCTTCTCCTCGTCGAACTTGGCGCCGGCCTTGCCGATGGTCTCGATGCGGAAGACCTGCACCATCTCCTCGCGCGAGAAGACGTCGCGATCGCCGCTGAAGCCCCAGCCGAGCAGCGCGATGTAGTTGAACACCGCCTCGGGCGGAAAGCCCTTGTCGCGGTAGTCCAGCATGTTGGTGTCGGCGTCGCGCTTGCTGAGCTTCTTGCCTTCCTTGTTGAGGATCAGCGGGATGTGCGCGTACTGCGGGCACTCGTGGCCGAGCGCCTCGAACAGCAGGCGCTGCTTGACGCCGTTGAGAAAGTGCTCCTCGCCGCGGACGACATGCGTGATCTTCATGCCGACGTCGTCGACCACGCAGGCGAAGTTGTAGAGCGGCACGCCGTCCGGCCGCAGCATCACCCAGTCGTCGAGCTCCTTGGTGTTGACCTCGACGTCGCCGCGGATCAGGTCGTGCACCTGCATGACGCGCGCCTCGGGCATCTTGAAGCGCACGTTGGGCTTGCGGCCTTGCCGCTCGAACACAGCGCGCTCGGCCGGCGTCAGGTTGCGGCAGCGGCGGTTGTAGCCGGCGAAACCGGCCTTCTGCGCCTCGAGTTCCTTGCGGCCGGCTTCGATCTCGTCCGGCGTGCAGTAGCACAGGTAGGCGTGGCCGGCGGCGAGCAGCCGATCGGCCGCCTGCCGGTAGAGCCCCAGACGCTGCATCTGGAAGTAAGGCCCGAAGTCGCCGCCCTTCTCCGGCCCCTCGTCCCAGTCGATGCCGAGCCAACGCAGGCCCTGCAGGATGATCTGCAGCGACGCATCGGTGCTGCGCGCCTGGTCAGTGTCCTCGATGCGCAGCAGGAACGTGCCGCCGAGCGCGCGGGCCGCGGCCCAGTTGTACATCGCGGTGCGGGCGCCACCGAGGTGCAGCGGACCGGTCGGGGACGGCGCGAAGCGCAGGCGCGGCGTGGGGTGGATCATGCGGCGCGGAGAGGATCGCGCATCGCCGCCCGCGAGGGAAGGCCGCGCTGGCGCAGACAGCGTCTACGGCAGCAGCGACACCGCCTCGAGCCGCCACGAACCGTCTTCGCGCACCACCGAGACGCTGCCGAGCGCCACGGCGTACGGGTCGAGCCCGTGCCCCGGCTCGCCGAGCAGCGCGTGCAGGCCGTGGCGCACGATGCCGCGGTGCGCGACGACCAGCAAATCGCCAGTCCACGGCGCCGCGGCATGCTCGCGGATGGCGGCGCGCACCCGGGCGGCGAAGCCAGCACGACTCTCGCCGCCGGGGAACGCGTCAGCGCGGCCGGCGCAGTGATCGGCCCAGAATGCCGAGTGCGCGACGGCGATCTCCGCAGCGGTCATGCCTTCGCAGTCGCCGAAGGAGATCTCGCGCAGCCGCTCGTCGACCTGGAAGCGCGCGACGGGCAGACCGAGCCGCTCGCCGAGGATCGCCGCCGATTCGGCGGCGCGGCGCAGCGGCGAGTGCACGACGCGAGCGAAGTCGACGCCGGCGAGCAGCGGCGCGAGCGCGCGGATCTGCGCGCGGCCTTCGTCGGACAACGCGACGTCGTTGCGGCCGTGGTAGCGGATCGACGACTGGCCCTCGGTCTCGCCGTGACGCACGAGCCAAAGGCGCCGGCCGCCGGCGACGCTCACGTGAAGATGATGAGCGCCAGCACGCCGACGACGAGGATCGAGACCATCGCGAGGCCGAACAGCACGGCGCGATTCCACGACGCCGACTCCTGCACGATGCGCTGCAGGCGGTTGCTCTGGTCCTCGTGGCTCGTGCGCAGCGAGGCCATGCCTTCCTCGGTGGCGCGGTGCAGCTCGTTGGCGGCGCGCAGCTGCGTGATCTGGATGCCCTCAGTGAGGTCCTTGAACTCCTGGTCGCGGCGGGCGACGAGACCCTGCGCGGCGAGCACATGCTGCTCGCCCTGGTCGACCATGCGTCCCATCGCCGACTGCACCGTCGCTAGCGTGCCGCAAAACTCGGCGACGACCGAACTGGTGCGCTCGTCGGCGGCGGCGGCGCGCGCCATCGCGCGCTCGACTGACTGCAGCATGCCCGGCAGTTGCGCCATCGCCTGCGACAGCTGCTCGCCGAGCAGGTGCTGCCGCTCCATCTGAGCCGCGAGCGTGCGCAGCGCCTCGAGGTGTTGCTGCGACAGGCCCGGCAGTTGCGCCAGCGTCGCCGTCGAGGCGACGAGCTTGTCGAGGTGGTCGTCGGTGCGCGCCTGCGAGCCACGCAACATCGCGGTCAGTTCCTGGAAGTGGCCGCCGACGGCGATCAGCGCTTCCTCCCGGTCCGACAGCTTGTGCGTCGACCTGGGCTCGATCTGAACGCTGTCGATGTCGTGGCCGGGGACGCACTCGGCCTCGAAGCGCTGCACCGGACTGTTGGTCGGTGGCGCCGCCGGCGCTGCCTCGACGCGCGCGGTGCCGCGAATCCGTTCCTTCAACCGTTGGAAGAACGATGCTGGCTTGACCATGGAACCCTAGCCCTACGGCGCCGCACGCCGCCATTCGCGCACCACTGGCGACAAGATCCCGCAGCCGGGATGCTGCAGTCGATCCCACCGTGACCGTCCGGTCGATGCGACGGGCAAAACGTAGCGTGGCAACCCGGTCACGGCCAGCAGCGGGCGCGCATGACCGACGCCAGCGCGCCGGGACGGTCGAGAACGTGCTTGAACTTGCTGGCGACGTCGCTACCTTCCGCCGTCCCTTCACGCGCCGACGCCCCACGTCGACGCAGGAAGGCGACTGGTGCCGGACGGGATGGGGAGTTAGCTCAGTTGGTAGAGCGCGACAATGGCATTGTCGAGGTCAGGGGTTCGACTCCCCTACTCTCCACCACTTCTCAGTCTGGCACGGCGCCTTCGGGCTGACCTCGCTTGGGCCCCGCTCGCAAGGCAGCTACCACCGCGTCCGATCTGGACGCCGGCCCGCCGTAACGACCGCCGCGCAGCCGCTCATGAGGTCGCCGGCTCTTAGCGCCCCGCCAACGCGGCGATCCGCGCATGCTCCAGCACGAGCCCGTTCCGCCCAACGGTCGCGCCCGCGACGCGCCGGTGCAGCAGAATCGAGGCCAGCGGGTGCACCAGCAGCGCCGCTGGCTGCTCGCGGTGCGCCAGCGCGTGCAGGTCGCGCCACAGCGCCTCGCGGCGCACCGGATCGGCTTCGACCCGCGCCGCGTCGGCCAGGCGATCGGCCTCGGGGTGGCGCCAGCCACCGGCGTTGTCAGCGCCGTCGCCGTGCAGCAAATCCCACGGATCGCCCCACGGCCGGAACGACTGCAAGGCCAGCAGCCCGTCCCAGTCGCCGCGCTGGCGTTCCTGCACGTAGGCAGCGAAGTCGCGGCGGCGCAGTTCCAGGTCGACGCCCGCGCGCCGGCAGGCGTCGGCAAACAGGTCGCCGATGCGCTGCAGCGCCTCGGTCCCCTGCGGCGCCAGCACGACCAACCGCAACGGCACGCCGGCGGCGGCGTCGAAGCCGAGCGCGCGGAGTTCGTCGCGGGCGGCAGCGGGCGCGAAGCCTAGCGGCGCCAGCGCCGGCGGCACGGCGGCGCTGCCGGGCTTGGCATGCGCGACAGCGGCCGCGCCGAGACCCTCGTTGCCGGCGCGCAGCGCTTCGACGTCGAACAACCGGCCGAGCGCGCGGCGCACGCGCGCATCGGCGGTGGCGCCGCGGCGGCAGTTCCAGACCATGCGGTAGACGCCAAGCGCGTCGTAGTCGTAGACGAGCCGGCGGTAGTCGGCGGCGAGCTCCGGCCGCGCGCGCAGCAGTTCGTCGAGCGCGGGACTGCTGAACCAGTCGAGCGCGCCGGCGAACAACTCGTTGGTCGCCGCCTGCTGGTCGCGGAACAGCACGCGCACGCCCTCGAACGTCCACGCTGACGGGTCGGCAGCGCGCCGCCAACTGTGCGCGTTGGGCCGCAGCAGCAGGTCCTGGCGCGGCCGCCAGTCGCCGGCGCCGTCCGGCGGATTGTCGAGCCGGTACGGGCCGGTGCCCGGGCCGCACTCGCCCGTGGCCAGCGCCAGCAGCGCGGCGAACGCGGCGCTGTCGACCGGCGGCACCGGCGCGGGCGCGGCGCGCGCGGCGAGGCGGCGCAGGAAGAAGCCGCGGCTAACCAGCAGCCAGTTCTCGCCGACGACGCGGACCGCGGCGAAGTGCCGGTCGCGGAAGTCGACGCGAAACGAACGTGCATCGAGGCGCGTGACGCCGCGCACGCGCGCCATCGCGTCGCCGACGAAGCCGAATGCGAGGTGTCCCGCTTGCGCGAGCTCCCACGGGAACAGCGCGTCATCGAGCGTCGCCTCGCTGCCGTCGCAGAAGCGCAGGCCGGCGCGCAGCGTGAACGTGCATGAGCCGCCGTCGGGCGCTAGCTCGAAGCCCGCGGCGGCGGCTGGCCGCAGTTCGCCGGTCGCCGGATCGACGGCAAGCAAGGCGTCGTGCGTGTAGGCAAGCACCAGGCGGCGGGCGACCGGACTCTGCGCCGTCAGCGGATTGACGTCGTCGGGCGACTCGGCGCAACCGGTGTAGATCGCCGCGCGCGGCGCCGGCGCGGCGCCGGCCGCCGGCGCAAACAACAACGCCGCCAGCCCGGCGGCGGCGACCGCCACAACCATCCAGAACGCCGGCGACGGGACGCGCATGCTGCCTACCCCGCCTCGCCGCGCAGCAGCGCGCCCAGACGCAGCCCAACCGCCATCGCCAGCAGACCGAGCGCGTTCTGGCCGAGCACGTCGAGCGCGAACCAGCCATAGCGGCCGCGCGCCAGCAGTTCGTGGCAATCGTGCGCGAAGGTCGAGAACGTCGTGAAGGCGCCGAAGAAGCCCGCCAGGACACCGGCGACTACCACGGGTGGCCAGCGGCCGGCGGCCAGCGCGGCGACGACGCCGAAGCCGAAACAGCCGAGCACGTTGACCGCGGCTGTCGCCAACGGCAGGTCGGGCCAGCGCGTATTCAGCTGTTCGGCGAGCAACCAGCGCGCGACGGCGCCGACGCTTCCGGCGGCGGCCACGGCGAGGACGACGGCTCCTTGCATGCCGCGCAGGCTACTACTTCTTCGGGTAGGTCTTCAGCACCCACTCGCGCCACTTCTGGTCGAAGCCGGCGGGATCGAGGCCATAGAGCTCGGCGAGCAGCTTCTGCGCCAGCGCGCAAATCTGCGCGCCCTGGGCCTCGTAGGTGCCGTCTGACGGCACGGACTTGAGCTGCTTCAGCATGGCGCCGAGCTTCTCCTCGTCCGCCTGCATGAGGTAGTCGACACGCGACCAGGACTGCGAGTGGGCATGGTAGCCCATGTCCTCCCACTTGACGATCGCGGCCAACTGCTCGAACGGCAGGAAGGCGCCTTCGTGCTGCGCGCGCGCGCGCACCTTCGGCGGCCAGTTCGCCTGCTTGTCCTCGGCGACGGCCTCGTCATCCTTGATCTGGACGTTGAGGAACACGCTCTTCACCTTGCGGGCATGACAGTGCGCGAGGCCTTCGGTCAGCCACATCGGCATCGGGTAGGAGAAGCCGCGGTAGCCGTTCACGAGGTTGTGCCAGAGCGCGTAGACCATGTGGCCGTGCAAACCGCTCTCGTCGAAGCCTTCGAGCCCCTCCGACGCCATCACGTGGATGAACTGGAAGGTCTTCTGGTGATAGAACCGCATCGACGTGTCCTCCTTCGTGCCGCAGAAGCGATCCATGTAGCGGGCCATGTCGGACTTCTTCTGGCACTGCAGCAGGAGGAACTTGCCGGGCAGGCCGAGGAACGCGCCGTGCGGCGGCTGGCTGCCGTTCGTGGCAAAGTCGGCGTCGGTCACGCCGATCAGGTGCTGGAACTCGCCGTAGGCCTTCTCGCAGCGGTGCGCGGCGAGGTGCAGCCGCAGCCAAGGGTCGAGCTTCTTCGGCCGCTCAGGCGCCTTGGGCAGCTTCTTGCGCAGCGCCTTGAGCTCGTCCTGCAGCTGCTTCTTGGCCTCGTTGTCCTCGGGCCAGGCGATCGACTTGAGGCTGGAGCCGAGACGGAAGTGCGCTGTCTCCAGCCAGAGGAAGCGCTTCTCGCCGAGCACGCGGTCGACGTCGGCCGTGCTCTGGTGATCGGCCCACGCGAACGGCCCGTAGGCGACGACGCCGGCCAGCGCCATGGCGGCCGCGTCGCCGCCGGTGTAGGGATCGACGGGGCCAAGCTTGCTGACCTCGTCCTCGTCCTTCGGCGCCGGCTTGTCCTGCGCCGGCAGCGCGAACGACGCGAGCGTCAGCGCGACGAGCGCGCGGACGAACAGCGGGAACCACGCGCGCGGGAGCATCGCGGTCGTCGTGCTGCGGAGCGCGGCGGCAGCCAGCAGGCAGCCGCGCGCGTCACTTGGCAGGGTTGTCGCCGGCCGCCGGCTTGGCGGCCGCCTTCTTCTCGCCGGGCTGCGCCGGGAACGTCCGCAGCGCCAGGTCGCGCAGCTCTTTCTCGCGAGCGACCAACTTGGCGCGCTCCTTGGCCGTGTCGTCGAGGTCACAGCGCAGCTTGTTGCCCTTCGGCGAGTTCGGCCCGTTCTTCTCGATCTCCTTGTCGAGCTTGCCCTTGATGAGCTGCTCCTCGGCGTCGAGCTTGTCGAACTGGCTGAGCAGCTGGCGCAACTCCTTGATTGCCTCCTTCGCGCTCTCGTCGTAGCAGCGGTCGAGGTAACCAACCATCACCTTCCACAACTCGGTCTGCGGCTGGTCGCCCGGCAGCTCCGACCTGTTGGCGCCGTCGGGATCGACGAAGAACAGGTGCGGGACCTTTTCGCCCGCCTTCGCGCGCGCAAACAGGTTGTAGAACGGATGTTTCTCGGTCAGCACGTTGGTCGGCAGCTTGACGCACCGGAACCAGTGCGCGAGCAGCACCGTCTGCTCGTTGTCGAGCGTGCGGCTCAAGAACGCGTGGTCGGTGCCCTTGCAGCGCTCGCACTCGCGCAGGATCAGCACCGGCCGCTTGTCGCCGTCGGTCACGAGCTCGTAGGCCTCGGCCAACGGCAACGCGCGCTCCACTTCTCTCACGACCGTGCGCTGGTCGCCTGCGGTCGCCGGTTTCTCGACCGGCTTCCACACGGGATAGACCCAGTCGATCGCGAGCAGCTTCTTGGCGGACTTGCCACGACGGAAGTCGAGCGCGATGCCGCCACCGCGCGGGCCCGCGCCCGGCGTCGCGCCAGGAGCTGCCGGACCGGGCATGCCACCGCCGGGAGCCGCGCCGCTGCCGACCACGCCACCGCCACCGCCCGCGTCAGCCGGCCCCCAACTGGGGACCGAAGGACCGCCTCATCATTGCGGCGCGGCATGCCGCGCCAGGACCATAGCTGCGAGAACAGCGACGCCAGCAACCACGAGTCGATTAGGCATAGGAGTAGTCGGAGTGACGCTGCGTGCCGCTGCGGCGCGCATGCAACGACAATAGTCTATCCGCGTCCGGGTAGACCGCAACTGCGGCCGGGTGCGTGCGCGCCAGCGAATCGCGTCTGCTTTCCGGGGTTGACCTGGATCGAGCATCTCGCCACGCTCCCCGCCCCAAGCCTCGGCGCCGCGCCGACCTACCCCTGAACCTCGCATGACCGAAGCCGACACCAACCCGCCCGCCGCCGACACCTGGGAGGGCATCCTCAATGCCCTGCGCCGCCGCTATCCGGGCCAGAAGGACAGCGTGTTGTTCTGCATCTACAAGTTGCAGCAGAACCCGGACCTGACGCTGCGCGACTTCCGCGCCGAAGCCGAGTTGTACGGCATCCCGATGGCCGGGCGCGCGCTGCACTCGGCGCGCGGGCTGCTTGGCCTCCTGCCAGCAGCGCCGCAGTGGCGCGCCACGACCGCTGCCGCCGATGACGCGCCGGAGCGCGAGGAACCAGCCGCCGACGCGCTGCCGCGACTCGCGCGCGCCGAACGCCGCAAGGCCCGCGGGGAACGCGCCGATGCCCAGGACGGTTCGATCGAGACGCAAGTGCTCGCCGCGATCCGCCATATCCAGAGCAAGGCCGGCGACGACGCCGCGCAAATGCGCGCCGCGATGCGCCAGGCGATCGCCATCCTGCAGCGCGCGCTCGGCGACTGACCAAGCGTCGGCGGCGGCGCGCTCAGGCGTCGACGCCGCGATGGCGCGCCTGCCGCGCTGCCGCCGTGCTCGCCTTGCGGCTGCGATCGGGTCGCGCCGATCCGGCGACATATGGCCGCAGAAACTCCGGCCAGTCGTGCCGCGCGCAGCGCGCGTAGTCGGCGGCCATCGCCGCGCCGACGAACGCCGGATCGGCGCCGCGGTGGTCGACGAGCCAGCGCCACAGCAGCTCGGCGAGCCGGTGCAGCGCGATGCCGCTGGTCGAGCGCGTCGTGCCGTGCAGCCAGTCGCGGAACGCCGCGAAGGCCGCGTACGCCGATGGGCCGGCGAGCAGCAGCGGCAGCGTCGCGTTCCAGTTGCCGCTGTTGGCGACGACGTCCCAATAACGGGCGAAGCGCTTCATCGCCTGCATGGTCGCGAAGGGCACGGCCGCAGTGCGCAGCGCCTCGTACGGCGCCTCCTGCGCGTAGACCATGCCATGCTCGACGTCGTGGCGGGCGATCGGCGCGCCGCGCAGGCGCTTGAGGATGCCGACCTGGATCTCGTGCGGGCCAGCCGCCCACAGCAGGTCGAAGCCGCGCGCAAACGTCGCCTCGTCCTCGCCGGGCAGGCCGACGATCAGGTCGGCGTGCACGTGCGCCTGCGTCGCTTCGCGCAGCCAGCGCAGATTGGCGAGGATGCGCGGCACATCCTGTCGGCGACTGATGCGCTCGCCGGTCGGCCCGTCGAGCGTCTGCACGCCGACCTCGAACTGCAACGCGCCCGGCGGGAAGGCAGCGATCTCGGCGCGCAGCTCGTCGGGCAGGCGATCTGGGATCAGTTCGAAGTGCACGAACAGTCCCGGCGTCCAGCGCTCGCGGAAGAAGCGCAGGATCGCGATCGCGTGCGCGATACCGAGGTTGAACGTGCGGTCGACGAACTTGAAGTGCCGCAGGCCGCGCGCCAGCAGCCGTTCCATCTGGGCCAGGAACGCGGCGGTGTCCGCCTTGCGCACCGGCACGTCGAGCGCCGACAGACAAAACTCGCAGGTGAACGGGCAGCCGCGCGAGCTCTCGACGTAGACGACGCGGTGAGCGACATCGCGGTCGTCGTACTCGTCGTACGGCCACGCCAGCTCGGGGAAGTGCGGCAGCGGCGCGTCGATCGTGTGCGCTCGCGGCTCCCCAGCCAGCACGGCACGGCAAAGCTCGGCGAAGGCGAGGTCGGCCTCGCCACGCATGACGTGGTCGGCGAGCAGGCAGATCTCCTGCGCCTCGGTCTCGTGGCTGACCTCGGGCCCGCCAATGACCAGCACGATCTCCGGCGCGAGCTGCTTGAGCAGGCGCGCGAGCTGCAGCGCCGGGGCCGCGTTCCACACGTAAACGCCGAGCCCGACCAGCCGCGGCCGCTCGGCGAGGATCGCCTCGGCGACGTCGACCGGCCGCTGGCTGATCTCAAACTCGCGGATCACCGACCGCGCGCGCAGGTCGCCGAGATTGGCGCGCAGACAGCGCAGGCCGAACGAGGCGTGGATCCACTTGGCGTTCTGCGTCGCCAGCACGATGTCGGCCACCTTCACCCCCTACCTGCCGCGCACGTCGGCTGACAGGTCGGCGCTGGCGACGAGCGGGCCTCCGGCGAGCACGGCGACGCGCAGCATCTCATTCTGCAGCTGGCGCACGTTGCCCGGCCACTTCGCCGCGCGCAGCGCCTGCTCGGTCTCGGGGGCGAGCGCCAAAACGCGCCCCGCCCGCGCCGCCGCCTCGACGAGGAATCTCCGCGCCAGCAGCACGACGTCGTCGCCGCGCGCACGCAACGGCGGCAGCTCGAGCCGCAGCACGTTGAGGCGGTAGTACAGGTCCTCGCGGAAGCGGCCGGCCTTGACCGCGCCTTCGAGGTCTTGGTTGGTGGCCGCGATCACGCGCACGTCGACCTTGCGCGCCTTGGTGTCGCCGACCGCGCGCACTTCGCCGTCCTGCAGGGCGCGCAGGAGCTTGGCCTGCATCGCCGGCTTCATCTCGCCGATCTCGTCGAGGAAGATCGTGCCGCCACTGGCGGCGACGAAGTGGCCCGGGTGGTCCTTCACCGCGCCGGTGAAGGCGCCCTTCTTGTGCCCGAACAGCACCGATTCGAGCAGCGTCTCGGGGATCGCGGCGCAGTTCTCGGCGACGAACGGCCCCTTGCTGCGGCGGCTCAGCGCGTGCAGCGCGCCGGCGACGCGCTCCTTGCCGGTGCCGCTCTCGCCGGTGACCAGCGCCGGCGCGTCGGTGGGCGCGTACTTGGCGATGCGCTCGCGCAGCGCCAGCATCGCCGGGCAACGGCCGACGATGCCGTGCCACGGCTGGTCGTCGGCGTCCCCGAGATCGGCCTTCGGCGTCGCGGCCGCGGCGGCGAGGCGCGCCAACTCTGGCAGCAGGTCCGGCGCCTCGGCCGCGGCCCGCGCCAGCAGCGCATCGAAGGCCGCGGCGATGTCGTTGCGCGCGCTCAAAACTGCACGTCCTCCAGCAGCTTCAGTCCGGCGTACTCGAGCACGAACTCGCGTTCGACGCCGTCGTCGAAGCGGACCACGGCACGCGCATTGAGGCTGCGGCCCGCGATACGGCGGATCAGACCGTTGCCATACAGGTCATGGCGCACGCGCACGCCGGGCCGCAGCGCCTCGAGCGCCTCGGGATCGGGACTGACGCTCCAGCCGGACGTCTGGCTGCCGGCGTCGTCGACCTCGTACCGCCGCCACGACGGCGCGTAGTTCTCGACCACTTCGGTGGGGATCTCGCGCAGGAACCGCGACGGCTTTAGCGATTGCATCTCGCCGTTGACCATGCGCTCGCGCGCCGTGCTGAGAAACAGCGTCTTGCGGCCGCGCGTCAGCGCGACGTACATCAACCGGCGCTCCTCCTCGAGGCCGTCGGGGTCGTCGGCGACGCGCATGCTCGGGAAGGTGCCCTCCTCCAGGCCGGCGACGAACACATGGTCGAACTCGAGGCCTTTGGCGGCGTGCACGGTCATCATGCGCACCGATGGCCCCTGCTCGGCGCGGTCGGCCGAGGTCAGCAGGGCGACGTGCTGCAGGTATCCCGGCAAGCCGGCGGCGCGCTCGGTCTGGTCAGCGTCCGGCGGCAACTGCGGTGGTGAATGGTCGTGCTGCACGGTGTCGCTGACGAGTTCGGCGATGTTCTCCTCGCGCGTGCTGTCCTCGGCGTCGCCAAAGCTGGTGGCGTGCTGCAAGTAGGCAGTGCCGGCGAGGATCGCTTTGAGCGCCGCGTGCGCCCCCTGCTCGGCGGCCCGCTGCGCGGCCGCAAGCGTCTGCGCCAGCTCGGCCAGGCCCTTCTTCGCCTTCGGGCCGAAGTCGCCGTGCAGCGCCGTCTCGCCGATCGCCTCGCGCAACGACATGCCTTGCTCGAAGGCGAGCTGGCGCAGCTTCTCGAACCCGGCCTTGCCCAGGCCGCGCGGCGGCACGTTGGCGACGCGCGCCATGCTGACGTCGTCGAGCGGGTTGACCAGCACGCGCAGGTAGGCGAGCAGGTCCTTGATCTCGCGGCGCTCGAAGAACGACTGGCCGCCAACGATCTCGTACGGCACGCCGGCGTCCTTCAAGGCCTGTTCGAGGCCGCGCGACAGCCAGTGCGCGCGGTAGAAGATCGCGATCTGCTCCGCCGGCGCGCCCTCGGCGATCAGCTGCCGGACGCGGTCGACGATCGTCGACGCCTCCTCATCGGCGCCAGCGGCCTTCAGCCGCAGCAGCGGCGCGCCCGGCGGCGCATCGGTGCGCAGGCGCTTGTCCTTGCGTTGCGTGTTGTTGGCGATGACCGACTCGGCGGCGCGCAGGATGTTGGCCGTGCTGCGGTAGTTCTGCTCCAGGCGCTCGATCGTCGTCGTCGGGTACTCGCGGTCGAAGTCGAGGATGTTGCGCACCTCGGCGCCGCGGAAGCCGTAGATCGACTGGTCGGGGTCGCCGACGACGCACAGGTTGCCCGGCGGCGGGCACAGCAGCTTCAGCAGGTCGTACTGGACGCGGTTGGTGTCTTGGAACTCGTCGACCAGCACCCACGGATAGCGCTCGCGGTAGCGCTCGGCAGCCTCAGGGCGCTCCTTCAGTAGCTGCAGGAACAGAATCAGGAGGTCGTCGAAGTCCATCGCGCCGACCTTGCGCATGCGCTCGTGGTACGGCGTCCAGATGCGCTCGACGATCCGGCTGATGTCGTCGCGGCCGCCCATGTCGGAAGGCTTGAGCGCCGCGTTCTTCAGCTTGCTGATCCACTGGCCGATCGCGCTCGGCTTGACCTCGCTGCGGCCGATGCCAAGGTCCTCGAGCAGTTCCTTGATCAGCGCGTCGCGGTCCTGCGTGTCGTAGATCGAGAAGTCGGCTGGGTAGCCGAGCAGGTGGCCGTCCTGGCGCAGGAAGCGCGCGCAGGCGGAGTGGAACGTCGCCACGCGCACGAAGCCGCCGCCCAGTTCCTCGACGCGCCGCGCCATCTCGGCCGCCGCCTTGTTGGTGAACGTCATGGCCAGGATCTGGCCCGGCCGCACGCCGTCGCGCAGCAGTCGGGCGATGCGCCGCGTCACCACGCGCGTCTTGCCCGAGCCAGCGCCGGCGAGCACCATCAGCGGGCCCGTGCCGTGGGCGACGGCGGCGGCCTGTTCGGCGTTGAGGTCGGCGTAGATCGGGTCGTCCATCGCGAGCGGCGCAGCATAGGACCTGCGCCAAGGCGCGCCACCGGCGATGCGCGGGCGTCGCTGCTGGCTTCGCGACCCCCGTCGCGGTCTTCTTGCCGCGATGCAGCCCACGCCGCCGCCCGGCCCCGCCAATTCGCCGGAACCGCCGCCGCCGTTCGGCAGCTGGCCTCGCACCTACGCGCTGACGTTGGTGCTGGCCGTCGCCGTGATCCTGCTGCTGTGGCTGCTCACCGCCGTCGGCAACGTGCCGCTCGGGAGCATCCGATGAACTGGGTCGCGTGGGTCGTGTTCCTGTTGGTCACCGCCTACACCATCTGGGACGGCGTCCGCCGCACCCTTGGCGCGCGCACCATGGAGGGCTTCTTCGCCGCCGGCCGCAGCATCCCGTGGTGGGCCGCCGGCCTGTCGGTGATGGCAACGCAGCTGTCGGCGATCACGCTGATCGGCGGCGTCGGCATGGGCTACCAGCGCGGGCTCGAGTGGGTGCAGTTCTACTTCGCGCTGCCGTTCGCGATGGTGATCCTGTGCGTGTGGTTCGTGCCGATGTACCGGCGGCACCCGATTCTCACCGCCTACGAATTGCTGGAACGGCGCTTCGGGCCGGCGACGCGCACGTTGACCAGCTTCGCGTTCCTGGTCTCGCGGTGCCTGGCGTTCGCCGTCGTGCTGTACGCGCCGGCGGTGGTGTTCTCGGCGATGACCGGCATCGCGATCACGCCGATGGTCTTCGCCGTCGGCACGCTGACGACCGCCTACACGGTGCTCGGCGGCGTCGGCGGCGTGGTGTGGACCGACGTCAAGCAGATGCTGCTGATCGTCATCGGCATCGCCGCGTGCTTCGCGTTCCTACTGATGGACACGGTCGGCGAACTCGGCTTTGGCGGCGTGTTCGCCGCGCTCGGCGCCGCCGGCAAGCTCAACGCCGTCGAGGTGACCAACCCGCAGTGGTCGCTCGCCCCTGCCGTCGACGCGGCGGCCAAGGCCGGCTCGTTCTGGTCGGACGAGTACAACCTGTGGACCGGCCTGTTCGGCACGCTCTTCCTGTTCCTCAGCTACTTCGGCTGCGACCAGGTGCAGGTGCAGAGCCTGCTGTCGAGCCGCTCGGCCGACGCCTCGCGCCGCGCGCTGCTGCTGTCGGCGTTCACCAAGATCCCGCTGCAGTTGCTGGTGCTGCTGCTCGGCGGACTGCTGTACGTCCACCATGCGCTCGCCCAAGAGCCGCTGCTGTTCCACCCCGCCGACCCGGCGAGGGCCGAGGCGCTGGCGCCCGAGCCGCGCGCGCGCTTCGACGCGGCGGCGGCGGCGCACGCGACGGCGACGGCACAGCGCGCGACGGCGATGCGCAAGATCGCCGCCGGCAGCGACGACACCGCGACGCTGGTTGCGTACCAGCAGGCCGTCGACGGCGCGCAGCGGGCGCAGGCCGACGCGCGCGCAGCGCTCGGCAGCAAGAAGGACGTCAACTACGTCTTCCCCGACTACCTGTTCCGCGAAGTGCCAAAACCCCTGCTCGGCCTGATGATCGCGGCGATCTTCGCCGCCGCCGTCAGTAGCGCCGCCGGCGCGCTCAGCTCGCTGACCTCGGCGACGATGGTCGACGTCTGGCGGCGCTGGCTGCAGCCGCGCCTCGATGAGGCGCGGGCGCTGCGCACCAGCCGCGCGGTGATGGCGTTCTGGGGCCTCGCGGCGACGTCGGTCGCGAGCTTCCTCGGCGACCGGCCGCTGCTCGAGCAGGTCAACCAGTTCGGCTCGCTGTTCTACGGCAGCATCCTCGGCGTGTTCTTGCTGGCGCTGCTCGCGCCGCGCGCCGGCGGCGCCGCCGCCACCACTGGCCTGCTCGCCGGACTCGGCGTGACCTTCGCCGTCGACGCGACGATGCACGTCGCCTTCCTCTGGTACAACCTCATCGGCGCCGTGGCGTGCGTCGGCTGCGGCCTGCTGGTCGCGCTCGTCGCGCCGCGCCGACAAACTCCCGAGCCCTGATCGGCAACCGCGATGGCGAGTTCCGCAGCGTGCTCGGCGTGCAGGCGACGCAACTAGCGAGCCTGCTGCCGAGTTGCCCGCCGCTGGCGACTGGCGCATCGGCACGGTGTGACCGCAAGCGCCTCGCCGGCGGTCAGCCTTCGACCGGGACGGCTTCGCCGTTGGCCTTGCTGCGCGGGCGGCAGAAGCCGCGCTTGCCACCGGCGAAGAACTGTAGGAAGCGCGTGCCCGGCTCGGCGCCGTCGGCGCGGGGTTGCGCCAGCAGTTCAGCGACGCGCGCGCGCAGATCGCCGGGGCCCGAATAGACGGCGTGGTAGCAGCGCTTGAGGTCGGCTATCGCGGCGTGCGGCATCTTGCTGCGGCGCAGGCCGACGACGTTGAGGCCGTGGATCTGGTTGCGCTCGGCGGCAATCGCGTGCGGCGGCACGTCGTAAGAGATCGCAGCGTTGCCGCCGACCATCGCGCCGTTGCCGATGCGCACGAACTGGTGCACGCCCACGCCCCCGCCGAGGAACGTGCCGTCGCCGACGTGCACATGGCCGGCGAGCATGACGTTGTTGGCGAGCGTGACGCCGTCGCCGACGGCGCAGTCGTGGCCGACGTGGCTGTTGGCCATCAGCATGCAGTCGGCGCCGACGCTGGTGACGCCATCTTGCTTGGTCGGCCGGTTGACCGTCACGCCTTCGCGCAGCACGGTGCGCGCGCCGATGCGCACGCAACCGGCGGCCGGCACGTCGCCGCGCATCTGCGGTGCGCCGCCGACGACCGCGAAGCTGTCGACGACGACGCCGGCGCCAAGCTCGCTGCCGGCGCGGACCACGGCGTGAGCGCCGATGCGGCAGCCAGGGCCGACGACGACGTCGGCTTCGACCACGGCGAACGCCCCCACCTCGACGTCAGACGGCAGGGCGATGGACGGAGCAACGCAAGCCGAGGGATGGATCATCAGGTGGAAACCGGCAAGCGGCGAGGCCGCGCACGCTACGCCCGCGGCGGCAGGCGTGCGTCGGAGAACCGCGAAATCCGCCGGGTCAGCCGGGGACCTCGGCGAGCAGGCGCGCGACGTCGCGGACCATCGCGGCGGCGGTCCGATCGTGGCCGACGCCGAAGCCGACGTGGACACGCAGTCCGTCCGGCATTTCGAAGCCGTAGGCGACGCGGTCGGGCGGCACGGCGAGCGGCGAACCGGCCGGCAGCTCTTCGAAACGCACACGCAGGTTGCCGCTGCGGTTGCCGCGGCCGACCAGCCGCGTGGTCGCGCCGCGGGCGGCGCGAGCGCGCACCACACCGACGTCGAGCGCGCGCACGTCCTCGCGCGCGACCTCGGCAGCGGCCGGCAGCGTCGCGCCGGGCTCGCCGAAGACCGCGCCCCACACGGCGCGCAGCTTCGTGGCGGCGTCGCTGCCGTCGAGGTCGAGCGTCGGTTCGGGCTCGAACAGGCCGCGCGCCTCTGCGTCGGCGAGACCATCGGCGACCGACTGGCCGCGCTCGAACGCCTGCACCAGCACGGTGGTCGTGACGTTGCCGACGAGCGCGAGGCCCGTGCAGCGCGCGCGCAGGTCGGCGAGGTCAGAGGCGAGCGCCGCGCCAGCGCCGCCGAGCACGGCGTCGACGCCGACGCGGTCATGCGCGGGGCCGAGCAGCAGCGTCGTCGACGCCGCCGCAAGCGCGTTCTTGGCCGACAACACGACGCGCCCGCCAAGTCGCAAGGCGAGCAGCGCGCGCGCGACCGCCGCCTCGGCCTCGGCCTCGCGCGTCGGCGTGCCGTCGGCGACGACGTCGGCGGCGATGACACGGAGCGCGACCTCGACCGGGACGCGCTCGGCTCCCGGCCAGTCGGCGAGCGGGCGGCCGGCATCCTTGTGCGCGCACAGCGCCGCGACCGGCAACCCGTCGCGGGCGAAGACCGTCGCCGTCGAGTCGGTGACGGCGACCACGCGCACCGGCAGCGGCGCGAGTTGGCGCAGGAAGCTGCGGCCGACGTGACCGGGGCCAATGAGATGCAGCGTCGCGGCTGCGGCCCTCGCCGTCACTTCGGCGCCTGCGGCAGCGCGTCGAGACGCTGCTGCAGCAGCTTGGCGACGCCGTTGTCCGGCTGCGTGCGCAACACGTGCGCGACGAGCCCGCGCGCGTCGGCGAAGCGCTGCCGCCGCGGGTCCATGCCGTACGCGGCCAGCGCGAGGTTGGACTCCGGCAGGCCGAGCGTCGGCGCGTCGCCGCGGACGTCGAGCAGTTCCTTCTCGGCGTCGGCGTGCCGGCCGAGGCCGCGGATCAGCAGCGCGCGCACCTCGCGCACCAACGGCTCGTCGCCGACCGCCCACGCGCGGGCTATGTCGACGCCGTCGAGCGCCCGCTGCAGATCGGCCGGCGCGACCGGAGCGGTCTCGTAGAACGCGGCGCGCAGCGGCTCGCGCGCGGCGTCGAGCGCCTCGCCGCGCAGATGCCTGCCCCAGCCGGTGTGCGCGGTGAACAGCAGCCACGCGACGAGACCAAGCAGCGTCCAGCGGCCGGCCGGCGACAGCGCGCCGTGGCGCTTGAGTTCGCGGTGCTGGAAGGTCACATCGCGCACGCGCAGCAGCCGCCACGCCAGCAGCGCGAACACCGCGGTGATGGCGCCAAGACCGACCGCCATCAGGAATGGCACGCCTTCGCCGAACCAGGCGCTGCGGAAGCACCATTGCGCGCTGCCGAGCGCAACCGCGGCGAGCGCGATCTCCTCCGGCCAGGTGAAGTCGGCGCGCGCCGTGATGCGCTGCTGGCTGATGGCGAAGGGTTTGGGCAGCGCGAAGCCGACCGACAACGCGTCCTTCGGGCACACCGACACGCAGTCGAGGCACTTCATGCACCCCGGGTCGACGATCTGGCCGTGCTTGGCGACCTCTTCGTGCACGCGCACGTTGCTGGTGCAGACGGCGGTGCAGTGGCCGCAGGCGTCGCACGACGGGCTCACCTTGATGCGCACCGGCGCGAGGCGGTCGGCGAGCGCGAACACGGCGCCGTACGGGCAGCCGTGCGTGCAGAAACCCTTGGCGCCGAGCCACCAGACGATCAGGAAGCCGACGACGACGAACGTGCCGACGGCCATGATCGGGCCGGGGAACGTGCGCCACAGCTCCTCGGTCTGCAGCTGCCACTGCCACGTCGAGGGATCGGGCAGCTTGCGGTGGCCGAGCCAGTGCTCGACGTGCGGCCACAGGAACATGTGACCGGCGACCACCCACGGCGCCAGCACCAGTAGGCGCGAGCGCAGCGGCCGCGGCCGGACGCCGAGCTTGCCGAGCCAGTGCGCGCACAGGTCCTGCAGCGCGACGACATGGCAGGCCCAGCCGCAGAAGAAGCGGCCGAAGACCAGCGTCAGCGCGATCAGCGACAGGAACAGCACGAAGCCGGCGTTGATCGCGCCTTCCTCGACCGTCTGCATCGCCTCCGACGGCTCGACCGGCGTCAGCGAGCGGCCGGTGACGAGCCAGTGGACGACGTGGGCGCCGATCAGCAGATGCACGGCGACCAGGACGAACAGGCGCCAGCGCGACGCGCGCGACGGCGCGATCGGCCCGCAGCGCGGCTTGTGGCGGTCGAGGCGCGGCAGGAACGCCAGCGGGTCGCGGGAGTCGGTCGGCTTGTGCGCGCTGCCGGCGGTCATCGAGGCAGGCGAGCATAGCAGCGGCCGCCGCGCCGCCGCCGCCCGTGTCGCATTGCATTCGGCCCGTGCCGGCGCGATGGTGACCGGCCGCACCGAGACCGCCGCCGATGACCCAAGCCAACGACCCCGCCACCCCCGCCTCCGACTTCATCCGCGACCGCATCCGCGCGGACCTGCAGAGCGGCAAGGTCAAGCAGGTGGTCACCCGCTTCCCGCCTGAGCCCAACGGCTACCTGCACATCGGCCACGCCAAGGCGATCACGGTCGGCTTCTCGATCGCCCAGGAGTTCGGCGGCCGCTGCAACCTGCGGATGGACGACACCAACCCGGCCGCCGAGGACCAGGAGTACGTCGACGCCATCAAGGAGGACGTGCGCTGGCTCGGCTTCCAGTGGGACGCGATGTACTACGCCGCCGACTACTTCGGCCAGCTGTACGCGTGGGCCGAGCAGCTGGTCGAGAAGGGCCTCGCCTACGTCGACGACCAGGACGCCGACGCGATCGCCGCGAGCCGCGGCACGCTGACCGCGCCGGGCGCCAACAGCCCGTGTCGCGACCGCTCGCCGGCCGACAACCTGCGGCTGCTGCGCGAGATGAAGGCCGGCCGCTTCCGGGACGGCGAGAAGGTGCTGCGCGCCAAGATCGACATGGCGCACGCGAACCTCAACATGCGCGACCCGGTCATGTACCGCATCCGGCACATGCACCACCAGCGCGCCGGCGCCGCGTGGTGCATCTACCCGATGTACGACTGGGCGCACGGCCAGAGCGACTCGATCGAGGGCATCACGCACTCGCTGTGCACGCTGGAGTTCGAGCACCACCGGCCGCTGTACGACTGGTTCTGCGACGCGCTCGGCATCTACAAGCCGCAACAGATCGAGTTCGCCCGCCTCAACATCGAGCACATGCTGACCAGCAAGCGCAAGCTGCTGCAGCTGGTCGAGGGCGGCGTCGTGCAGGGCTGGGACGATCCGCGCATGCCGACGCTGCGCGGCCTGCGCCGCCGCGGCGTGCCGCCGGAGGCGCTGGTCGCCTTCTGCAAGCACGTCGGCGTGGCCAAGTTCAACAGCACGCACGAGATCGGCCTGTTCGACTTCCACGTGCGCGACTGGCTCAACAAGCACGCGCAGCGCCGCATGGCGGTGCTCGACCCGGTCAAGCTCGTCATCGACAACTGGCCGGCCGGTCACGTCGAATGGGTCGAGGCGGCGAACAACCCCGAGGACCCGGCCGCCGGCGTCCGCAAGCTGCCGTTCCGCGGCGAACTGTGGATCGAACGCGACGACTTCATGGAGAACCCGCCGAAGGACTTCTTCCGCCTCGGCCCGGGCCGCGAGGTGCGCCTGCGCTGCGGCTGGTTCGTCACCTGCACGTCGGTCGACAAGGACGCCGCCGGCAACGTGACCGCGATCCACTGCACCTACGACCCGGCGACCAAGGGCGGTAACGCGCCCGACGGCCGCAAGGTCAAGGGCACGATCCACTGGGTCGCGGCCGCCGACGCCGTCGAGGCCGACGTGCGCGTCTACGAGCACTTGTTCACGTCGCCCGATCCGGCGAGCGCCGACGGCGGCGACTTTCTCAAGCTCGTCAACCCGAATAGCGTGCGCACCGTGCGCGCCAAGCTCGAGCCGAGCCTGCGCGACGCGCAGGGCGGCGAGCGCTTCCAGTTCGAGCGCATCGGCTACTTCTACTGCGACCACAAGGACAGCAGGCCGGGCGCGCCGGTGTTCCACCGCACCGTCGGGCTGAAGGATAGTTGGCAGAAAGCGCAGGCGAAGGCCACGCCCAAGGGCGGCGCGCCGGCCGGCAAGAAGGGCTGACCAGCGGCGCGCGCCGCGATCAGAACGGGATGTCGCCGTAGTCGACGTCGCCGCCGCCGCCACCACCACCACCGCCGCCACCCTCCTGCTGCGCCGGCGCCCGGCGACCACCGCCGCCGCCGCGGCGCTCGAAGCCACCACCGCCGCCTTCCTCGCCGCCGCCGCCACCGGCGCCGGCGCGACCACCGACGAACTGGAAGTTCTCGACGACGACTTCGAGCTTGTTGCGCTTGCCGCCTTCCGGCGTCTCCCACGTCGAGTACTCGAGGCGCCCCTCGATGAACAACTGGCTGCCCTTCTTGACGTACTGGTGCAGCACCTCGGCCTGCCGGCCCCAGGCGGTCAGGTCGACGAAGCACGTCGACTCCTTCTGCTCGCCGTTCTGCGACCACTTGCGGTTGATCGCCATGCCGAACTTGGCGAGGGCCTGGCCGCTCTGCGTGGTGCGCAACTCGACGTCGCGCGTGAGGTTGCCGAGGAGGATGACTTTGTTGAAGTTCGCCACTGGGTGCTCTTGATCGCTGAAGGATTTCGGTCTGCGACTGAGCCAGTCCTGACCTTGGACGGCCCCCTCCCCCCATCCTAGACCTCCCCAAAAAATACGCTAACCTCGTCTTCTGTGACTTCGCCCACCCCCCAAGCGGATCGTCGGCAAGCGCCCCGCGCGGCCGGTTCCTTCCCGGTCAAGATCTCGCACAAGCCCGAAGCCGAGCCGGCGCTGCTCCGCGACATCTCGGAGAAGGGGCTCGCCTGCGCCTCGCCGACCCAGGTAGCCGAGATGACGCTGGTCAGCCTCGACTTCGCCTTGCCGGGCGCGACCGAGCGACACACCGTCAAGGGCGCCGTGGTGCGCTGCGAGCCGATGATCAGCCAGAAGGGCAAGCGCGAGTGGGACGTCGCCGTCTACTTCACTGAGATCACGCCGGTGACGAAGGCGGCCATCCGTAACTACGTCGCGAAGGGCAAGAAGGTCTGACCGACGGCGCGGGCCGGTGCGCCGGCCGTCCGCGCGTCCTGCGCTCGCCCATCAGCGGCGCTGCGCCAACAGCACGCGCCCGATGCCGGCGAGATCGGGTAGCAATTGCGCGGCCGCCAAGAACGGCTGCATTGCGAGCAGCGCCAATCCCGCCTCGCAGGCGCCGACGCCGGTCTCGGCAACGAACCAGCCGCCGGGGCGCAGGTGGCGCTCCAGACCAGCGACGATCGCCCGATAGCACGACAGCACGTCGCCAGCGGCGCTGAACAACGCGAGTGGCGGCTCGAACGCCGCGACGTCGCCGGCGAGACCCTCGCGCCGCACCGGATCGATGTACGGCGGGTTGCTGACGACGAGGTCGAAGCGCTCGTCGGCGGCGATCGGATCCCACCATGAGCCATGCCGCAGATCGACGCGATCGCCAAGTCCGTGGCGAGCGACGTTGGTGGCGGCGACGGCGAGCGCGTTCTGGCTCTGATCGACGGCGACGACCCGCGCGTCCGGCTTGGCGACCGCGAGCGCAATCGCGATGGCGCCGCTGCCGGCGCCCAGGTCGAGCGCATGCCCGCCCGCGGGCAGCCGCTCGAGCGCGTGCCCGACGACTTCCTCCGTCTCGGGCCGCGGGATCAACGTCGCCGGCGACACCGCCAGCTCGATACCGCGGAAGCTCCAGCTGCCGATCAGGTAGGCGACCGGCTCGCCGTCGCCGCGGCGCGTCAGCAGCGCGCGCATCGCCGCGCGCTCGCGCTCGTCCATCGGCCGATCATGGGCGAGATAGAGCTGCAGGCGCGTCAGTTTCAGCACGTGGCCGAGCAGCAACTCGGCGGAGCGCTTGGGCGCGTCGACGCCGCGCTTGTGCAGCCACGACTCGGCGCCGCGCAGCACGGACAGCACCGTGTGCGCGGGCGCGTCGCCGCTCGGCATCGGGCCGGTCACCGCGCCGCGCTCACTTGCGCTTGCGCTCGGCGGACGCCTGCAGGCGGGCGGCCTTGTCGGCCTTGTTCTTCTTGAAGCCGCCGAAGATCCCGCCGATGAAGCCCAACTCGGCCATCAGCGCGCCGAGGAACACGAAGACGTTGCCGACGCCAAGCAGGCGCCAGAAGCCCTCGACCTTCGCGCCCGCCGCAGCGTCCTTCATGATCGCGGCGCCCATGTCCTTGAACATGTCGGCCCAGCTCGCCGAGAAGGTGAACCAGTCGCCATGCTGCATCCAGCCGGCCTTCTGCGCCTGCGCGTGCGCCGCGACCGGATCGAAGGCGGTCATGTTGAGGATGCTGCCGACCAGCGGCACGGCGGCGAACAGCAGCCACTTGAGGCCGACCGGGCGGTTGTTGGCGATCGACGCCCACCACGACCAGACCATCGCGACCGCGATCAGCAGGTAGAAGCCGCCGCTCACCGTCTTGTAGCCGGGGTGGTCGAGGTGGGCCGTGAACGGCATCAGGCAGCCGACCAGCACCATCACGCCGGCGAACAGGAACCTGTAGAAGCTGACGTCGCGGCAGTACGGGTTGTACGCCGGCGCCGGCAGGCCCGACCGCATCGCCAACAGCATGGCGTCCGAGCCGCCCGCGTCCATCGGCTCCAGGGGTTCAAGCGTCGCGAGGTCTTGGGGCGCGGGATCGGTCATCGATTCGACTCCAGTCGGGTAGCGAGAGGGATGGGGTCCGGGGGGCGCGGGATCGTGGCGGAAGGAGCCCCGCCAGTCACGCAGGAATCGGCCCTGTGGGCTCTACGGACGCCGGGCGGCGCGGGTTCACCCGGCGGCGCGGAAACGGGCCGGGGGCGGCGCGGGATCCGCGGGCGGGCGCTCAGAGCGCTTCGATGCGGCGCTCGCGCGCGTCGGACTGCAGGGCAGTCACCACCGGGTCCATCTTGCCCTCCATCACCTGCGCCAACGAGAAGTTGCGGTTGATGCGGTGATCGGTCAGCCGATCCTGTGGGAAGTTGTAGGTGCGGATGCGGTCGCTGCGGTCGCCCGAGCCGACCTGCTCCTTGCGCTCGGCCGCGCGGACGGCGTCGGCGGCGCGCTTCTGCGCGTCGTAGATGCGCGAGCGCAGCAGGGCCATCGCCCGCTGGCGATTCTTCAGCTGGCTGCGCTCCTCCTGGCAGGCGACGACGGTGCCGGTCGGAATGTGCGTGATGCGCACGGCCGACTCGGTCTTGTTGACATGCTGACCGCCGGCGCCGCTCGACCGGTAGGTGTCGATCTTCAGATCCTTGTCGTCGATCCGGACCTCGACCTCCTCGACCTCGGCCAGCACTGCGACGGTCGCCGCCGACGTGTGCACGCGGCCCTTGGCCTCGGTCTCGGGCACGCGCTGCACGCGGTGACCGCCCGACTCGAACTGCATCGCCTGGAAGACGTTCCTGCCGCGCAGCGCGAAGACGATCTCCTTGAAACCGCCCTGTTCGGCGGGCGTGGCGTCCATCGGCTCGAAGACCCAGCCCATGCGCGTGGCGTAGCGCTGGTACACGTCGCAGAGGTCACGCGCGAACAACGCCGCCTCCTCGCCGCCGGTGCCGGCGCGGATCTCGACGATGCAGTCGCGGCGGTCATCGGAACCCTCGGCGAGCAGCGCGTCGACGAGGCCGTCGACGGCCGGCTGCACGCGCGCCCGCAGGCTGGGCAATTCGGCGGCGGCCAGTCCGGCCATGTCGCGGTCGGCGCCGGCGGCCAGCGCCTCGCAATCGGCGATCTCCTGCGCCAGCTGCTGGTAGGCGCGATACTGCTCGACGATGGGCGTGGCGAGACCCAGTTCCTTGTTGAGCGCCGCGAGGCGCTCAGGCCGCTCGATCACCTTGGGATCGGCGGATTGGGCGAGCAACTCATGCACCCGGGCAGTGAGCCCGTCGAGCTTCTGCTGGATCTTCGGACGCAGCCAGGTCACGCGCGGGCTCCCTCAGGCGAGGCCACGGGCGGGCGGGCCCAGTTGGCGGGCAATCCTTGCGCGGAAGGCCGCCTCGCGGCGGCTTCCTCACCCCCCTAGGCCTTGGCAGTCTCGCCCTTGCCGTAGCGTTTGCGGAACTTGTCGACGCGGCCGGCCGTGTCGACGAACTTTGCCGCGCCAGTGAAGAACGGGTGGCACGCCGAGCAGATGTCGGTGCGGATCTCGGACTTCACCGAACGGGTCGTGAACTTGTTGCCGCAAGCGCAGGTCACCGCGCTGTCGGTGTACTTCGGATGGATGTCGGCTTTCATGGCGAACGACGCGCTGACGCGCGCCGAGTGGGGCGAAGAGTGTAGGGCCACGCCGCCGCCGGTCAACGCCCAAGGCGATCCGCCTCACGGCACCCAGCTGAGCAGCGCGCGCAGATCTGCCGGCGCCAGCGGCGCGTCGGCGACGCGAACCTGCCCCGCCGGCACCGGCCGCGCGGCCGCCAAGGCCCCTACGGCCGCGGCAAAGGCCGCCCGGGCCGCCGGCGACCACTGCGCCAGTGGCGCCGCCGGCACCAGGATGCCGGTCGACACAGCGCCCGCGAGCGGACCGTCGAACGGCCGCGGCGGCCGCCGCAGCGCCAGACTGCCATCAGCGAGCACCGCCAGCACCGGCGCGACGTCCGGAGCCAGAGCCGCAAGGCCGATGGCGACGTGGATCGGCGCGTCGGAGGCGTGCACTGGGAAGCCGAGCCGCTCGATCGGCCCCGGCTCGGCTTCGGCGCGCTGCTGGGCGGCGAGTGCGCGCGCCGCCGCCGCCTGGGCGACCTCCTCGGCGCGCACGAAGTGGTACAGGACCGCGAGCGCGCCGCCGGCGACTAGAACCGCCGCAGCGAGGCGCCACGCGAGCTTCGCGGCGGGTGACATCACTGCGTCCCCCGCAACTCGGCCAGCAGTTCCTGCACCGCCGCGACCGACAGGCCGACCACGGTGTCGTAGCGGCCGCTGCGCACCTGAAAGAACGATTGCGCGTCGTCCTGCACACCGTAGCTGCCGGCCTTGCCGCGCCACTGCCCCGACGCAAGGTAGCGCCGCAGCGCCGCGGCGTCGGGCACGCCGCAGACGACCTCCGCGGTGGCGACCCGCAGGCCGCGATAGCCGCTGGCATCGTGGCGCAGGAAGTGCGCGGTGTGGACGCGATGCGCGCGGCCGGCGAGCGCAGTCAGCATCGCTTCGGCCTCGGCGACGTCGCGCGGCTTGCCGAGTTCGCGGCCGTCGAGGTCGACGACGGTGTCGACGGCGAGGATCGGCGCGTCGCGGTCGACAGGAACGGCGCCCTCGCCCTTGCGCGTCGCGCGCGCGATCGCGTGCGCGCGCGGATCGCCGGCGACGCTGGCGTGCTCGTCGCCGCCGTCCTGATACTCCGGCCCCGGCTCGCACAGCGAAAACCGCAGTCCCGCAGCGGTCAGCAGGTCGCTGCGCCGCGGCGAGGTCGACGCGAGTTGGAAATCGAGCGACGCGGCCACGCTACCCATGCTCGCGTTCGCTGCGACCGACGCAAGCAGGCGGCGGCGGAAGGCGCACGACAACGCGACCGATCGGTCGCGCAACCGACCAGCCCCGCCGCCTTGCGGGCGGCCGGCGGTCAGGTCTTCGCGCGGCGCTTGCCGGCCGGCGCGAGGCGCGCAAGCAGGCACGCCGGCGAGAGCGCGTGCTTGAGGTTCGTCTTCTTGCCGGCGAGGTGCGGGCCGACGTCCAACGGCAGACATGCGTACGGCTTGAGCAGCGCGCGCGCCTCGTCGACGAACTTGTTGGCGGCCGGACCCTCCCAGCCAAGCCGCTGCTGGGCGCGCACGGTCGCCTTGTCGGAGAACACGACCTCTTCGAGGTTGAGCAGCGTCGTCAGGAAGTGCACGACGTGCGACTGCAGCGCTGGCACGCGCTGGAAGAACGTGTTGCGGTCGCCGATGCCGGCGTCGCGCAGGAAGCCGAGGTTGACGCCGTTCTGGTCGTTGTAGATCTGCGCCACCGAGTCGCGCACAGCGAGGCAGCGATCGAACAGGCGCGAGATCGGCAGATCGCGCAGCAGGTCCTCGACCTCGAACGCTTCGGTGACGCGGAACTCGTTGCGGTCGACGAAGCCTTCGGCGATGCGGCGGCGCGCCTCCTGGGCATAGCCGCAGGCCACGCCATCGGCGAAGTAGATGTGCAGCACCGCGTCGACCAGGTCGAGCTTCGGCAGCGGCTGCCCGTCGACGGGCGCCGGCGGCGGCGGCAAGTCGGCGAGCACGGCCTTCAGCGCCTTGAGCGACGCCTCGAAGTGCTCCGGCGTCGGCGCCAGGGCCGCGCGCGGGTCGCGCGGCGCCACGGGCTCGGTCGGTGCCTTCTTAGTCTTCTTCTTCGTCGTCACCACGACCTCACATCTCGGCGGACGGATATCAGCCCGGAGCAAGCAGGGAAGCGGGGGGTCGCGGCCGCGCTCCGGGTCGCCCCGGAACGCCACCCGCGGGCCGAGCGTCACTTCTTGGCGGAATCACCGGCGCGCGCGGCCTTCTCGGCGCGACGCTGGGCCTTCGGCTTGCGCACCTTCTTCTTCGGCGCGACGAACGGCGCTGGCTTGCCCTTGCTCTTGGCGCGCTCGGCCTTCTTGGTGACCGGCACCTTCATGCCGGCCTTCTCGATCATCTGCGCCACGGTGTCCGACGGCTTGGCGCCGACCGACAGCCAGTACTGGATGCGGTCAGCGTTGAGCTTGACCTGCTCCTGGGCGCGGGGCAGCAAGGGGAGGAAGTAACCGAGCGCCTCGATGATGCGACCATCGCGCGGGAAACGCGGGTCGGTGGCCACCACGCGGAAGGTCGGGTGGTTGAGGCGTCCAAATCTCTTCAGGCGAAGCGTGACTGCCAAGGGAAGCTGTCTCCGTACGTCAGGAGCGGCGAAAGGGGCGAGAATCCAAGCAGACGACAACCGCCGGCGCCAGCGGTTTTCCGTTGCTGGCAAGGGTTTTGCGCCCGGTGTCAGCGCCTGCGGCCGCCCGGAAATCCCGGGAAGCCACGTGGCGGCCGACCGCCCAGGCCGCCAAGCCCACCCAAGCCGCCCAGACCGCCAGGCCCCCCCATGCCGCCGCCGAGCAGGCCGCCGAGTCCGCCCATGCCTCCCCCTCCCATGCCGCCTGGCCCCATGCCGGCGGGCATGCCCGGGAAGCCGCCGCCCTTGCCCAGCTTCTTCATCAGGTCCTGCATCATCTTGAACTGCTTGATGAGGCCGTTGACGGCGTCGAGGTCGTTGCCCGAGCCAGCCGCGATACGGCGGCGGCGCGGCAGATCGATGACATCGGGGCGCTGGCGCTCGCGCGGCGTCATCGACTGGATCATCGCCTCGATGCGCTGCATCGGCGCGTCGTCGAGGTCGACGTCCTTCATCATCGCGCCCATGCCCGGCAGCATGCCGAGCACCTTCTTCAGCGGGCCCAGCTTCTTGAACATGTTCAACTGGCCGAGGAAGTCCTCGAAGTTGAACTGGCCCCTCTGCAGCTTCTTCGCCGCCGCCTCGGCCTCGCGCTCGTCGATCACCGACTGCGCCTTTTCGACGAGGCCGACGACATCGCCCATGCCGAGGATGCGGCCGGCCATGCGCGCCGGATCGAATTCCTCGAGGTCGTCGGGCTTCTCGCCGACGCCGGCGAACAGGATCGGCCGGCCGGTGACCTTGACGATCGACAGCGCGGCGCCGCCGCGGGCGTCGCCGTCGACCTTGGTCAGGATCAGACCGTGCAGCGGCAGGCGCTCGTGGAAGGCCTTCGCCGAGTTGACGGCGTCCTGGCCGAGCATCGCGTCGCAGACCAGCAGCACGCCGTCGGGCTTGGCCAGCGCGTGCACCTGCTGCACTTCCTGCATCAGCGGCTCGTCGACGTGCAGGCGACCGGCGGTGTCGAGGATGACGACGTCGTGGCCGCGCGCCTTGGCGAACTCGACGCCGGCCTTGCAGACCTCGGGCGGGCGCTTGTTGGTCGGCTCGGCGTAGACGGCGATGCCGAGCTGCTTGCCGAGGCTCTGCAACTGCTCGACGGCGGCCGGGCGCTGCAGGTCGGCGGCGACGAGCAACGGATTCTTCTTCTTGTTCTTGCGCAGCCACAGCGCCAGCTTCGCGCACGTGGTCGTCTTGCCGCTGCCTTGCAGGCCGCACATCATCAGCACGAGCGGCACGGTCGGCGACGTCGGCAGGCCCGTCTGCTGCCCGCCGAGCAGATCGGTCAGCGCGTCGTGGAAGCACTTGACGAACTGCTGGCCGGGTTCGACCGCCGCGATGACCTTCTGGCCGACGACGCGCTGGCGCACGTCGGCGACGAAGTCCTTGGCGACCTGGAAGTTGACGTCGGCCTCGAGCAACGCCGTGCGCACCGCGCGGATGCCCTCGTCGACGTTGGCTTCGGTCAGGACCTTCTGCCCGACCATGGCCCGGTAGGCCTTGCCGAGCGCATTGGCGAGCGAGTCGAACATCCGCCGCAGGATGTTGCACCGCAGGCGCTCGGTCAAGGAGAAGCGGTGCGGCGGAGGCGGTCGACAGGTCGCCGGCCGCAGCTATCATGGGCGAATGGTCCTGGCCATTCGCCTCGCCCCCGTGCTGCTGCCCGCCATCGCCGTCGCCCAGTGGCCGACGGCGTCCTCACCGAACCTGCCGATCGGCGACTTCGCCAACGAGCAGGTCGTCAACAAGATCAAGGCGACGCCTGACGGCGGTTGCTACGTCGGCTGGTTCGACAACCGCAACGGCGGTTACGCAGTCTGGCTGCAGCGCTTCGACGCGGCCGGCGTCGAGCAGTGGCAGCACGGCGGCATCCTGGTGAGCAACAACCCGCAGTCGACCTCGCTCGTCGACTGGGACCTGCTCGCCGACCGCTTCGGCCACTGCGTGCTGACGTTCACCGACACACGCGCCGGCGGCGACCTCGACGTCTACGCCTACCGCGTCACGCCGGCGGGCACGCAGGCATGGGGCGCCAACGGTGTCGCGCTCTCGAACAACGCCGACTTCGAGGCCAATCCGCGCGTCTGCGAGGCCGGCGACGGTGACTTCGTGTTCGTCTGGCCCAACTCGGGCACGCGCACCATCCAGCTGCAGCGGCTCGATGTCGCCGGCGCGCCGCGCTTCCCCGGCGACGGCATCGCCATCCCCGGCGACACCGGCCAGTCGCCGGCGTGGGCGCGCCCCGTCGCGGCGTCGCCGACCGACGGCTCGGTCGTGGTCAGCTGGGTGCGCGCGACGGCGTTCTCGGCGGCCAAGCACCTGCACGCGCAGAAGTACGACGCGCTCGGCCAGCCGCTGTGGAACGGCGGCGTGCGCCTGCCCGTGTTCGACCAGACGAGCCTGCCGATCGCGTTCGATCCGCGCATCGCCTCCGACGGCCAGGGCGGCGCCATCTTCGCGTGGCACTTCTTCAGCACCTCGGGGTTCTCGGTCCGCGTGCAGCGTGTCAACGCCGCCGGCATCGAGGTCTTCCCCCACAACGGCGTCGACGTCTCGACCAACGCCAACTCCAAGTTCGACCCGGCGATCGTCTGGCAGTCGGCGACGCAGGCGATCCAGGTGGCATGGAACGAGCGCAACACCGCGCAGACCACGTGGGGCATCTCGGCCCAATCGATCGACGCGCTCGGCGCGCGCCAATGGGGCGCGAACGGCGTGACGCTGCTGCCGATCGACACCGTCGTCAAGTTCGCGCCGGTCGCGGCGCGCGTCGGCGACGGTTTCGCCGCAGCAGTCCTGGTCGAGAACCTCGGCCTGCTGCAGAAGTCCGTGCAACTGTTCGGCGTCGACGCCACCGGCGGCCTGCGCCACCCCAACGTCGTCGCCAGTTCGTTCGCCAGCGACAAACTGCGCCTGGGCCTCGCGAGCACGCCGAGCGGCGCCAGCCTGCTGGCGTGGACCGACAACCGCACCGGCGGCGGCGACGTCTACGGCGCGGCGGTCGACGCCGCCGGCAACCTCGGAGTGACCCTCGCGACGACGACGGCGCTCGGTTGCGCCAGCCCTGCCAACAGCCTCGTCGCCAGCGGCCGCGCGGCCTTCGGAACCACGATCGACCTCGCGGTGACCAATCCGCTCGGCTCGCAGGCCGCCAACGGCACGCTGGCGTTCGTGTTCCTCGGCCTCGGTGGCGTGCCGCTGCCCTGCGGGTTGCCGCTGCCGGGCTTCGGCATGAGCCCCGGGCAGGCCGGCGAGTTGCTGATCGACACCACGCTGCCTTACGCCGGCCTGTTCGCGGGCATCTGGACCGGCGTCCCCGTACTGCTGCCCTACGTCACGCCGTTTGCGCCAAGCCTGCTCGGCCAATCGCTGTACGCACAAGGCCTGCTGGTCGACCTGATGCCCGCCACCGCCGTGCCGTTCGCGCTGACCAACGGCCAGCGCCTGCAGTTGGGCTACTGACTCCCGGATAGAGCGATCGCCCCACAGACCCCTTGATCGGCAGAGTGGCCGCCGACGCGGCCAACCCGCGCCAGCTGGCACGGCCTTTGCCGCGCGCCTTCACCTATGCACCGCTCCCGCAACGTCCTCGCCCTGGCCGCCATGCTGTCCGCTTGCGCCTCGCCCACGCCGACGCCCGTTTCGGCGCCGCAGGTGCAGGAACTGCGCCACTTCGAGCGCTTGCAGGATGTGTTTCGCAACCAGTACACCGGCCGGCAGACGATCGACTTCGTCGCCGCGGGCCGCGTGACCGTGCTCGAAGCCGCGCTCGACGGCTACCCCGGTAACGCCTACGTGCGCTGCCGCTTCCAGTACCAGAACCGGACGGCGCGCCCGGTCGTGCAGGCCTGGGTGTCGCTCGACGTGCTCGACGCCAACGGCGACGTGATCGACACGCGCACGAGCTGCTTGATCCTGCCCACGGCGACCGCGATCCAGCGCGGCTCCTACTTCGTCGACGAGCTACGCACCCCCACCTTGGACGCGCACAAGCTGGAGGGCTGGTCGTGGCGGCTGCGTTGCGACGCGCAACTGGAGACCGCCGACGAGCCGCTGGATCCGCCGGCGGCCGAGTGGGCGCCGCGCGCGAGCGAGCCGTTCATCCGCCGCTCGCGCTGAGCGGCGACGACCTCACCGCCCGCGCGGTGCGATGCGCTTCTTGCCGGCGTCGTTCCACTGCGGCGCCTGCTCGCGCGACGCCAGGTCGACGACGAAGGCGTAGATCGCCCCGACGACCTTGGTCATGTGCGCGAAGTCGATCTTGTCGGCCTCGTCACCGGGCTGGTGGTAGTCGGCGTGCAGCGAACCGGCGCTGATCGAGTGCGCGACCACGCCGGCCTTGGCGAACGACCAGTTGTCGCTGGCAGCGAACAGCCGGCTCGCCATCGGGAACTCGACGAGCTCGACGCCGCCCTTGTGCAGCGCCGCGGCCGCGAGGGCCGCGAAGTCCGACAGGTCGGCGCCGGTCACCCACGCCTTGCCTTCCTTGCCTTGCTCGGGCCGGCCGAGCATCTCCAGGTTGACGTTGGCGACGACCTTGGCGAGCGGGAACGGTGGCTGCTCGCAGAAGGCCTTGCTGCCCAGCAGGCCGCGCTCCTCAGCGGTGAAGCAGACGAAAACGACGCTGCGCGGCAGCGGCCCGGCCTTGGCCAGCGCCTCGGCGAGCAGCAGCACCGCCGTCGTGCCCGTCGCGTCGTCGTCGGCGCCGTTGTAGATGGCGTCGCCGTCGACGGCGCGGCCCGTGCCGACGTGGTCGTAGTGGGCGCTGACCACGACGTACTCGTCCTTCTTGCTCGTGCCCGGCAGCACGGCGACGACGTTGCGCTGCGCCATCGGCGACTGAGTCGCGGCGGCCGTCTTCCAGGTCGCCGACCACTGCGCGTTCTCGCTCGCGGCGCCCTCCGGCAGCACGCCCTTGCGCACCAGGAACAACGGGCGCGAGGCCTGCCGGCGCTGGCCGAGCATCTGCCGCGGGCCGGCCGCCAACCGCCAGAACGGATGCGTCTCCTCGACCTCGCAGAAGATCGGTCGGCGCGCCGAACCAGCTAGCAGCAGCCGCTGCAGCACCTCGTCGTCGAACAGCGCGACGGTGCAGGCCTCGTCGGAGCCAGCATCGGCGTCGGCGACGGTCCACTGCCGCACGTCCTTGCCCGGCGCGAGCGCGAACTCGACCGCCTTGTCGCCGATGCGCCGCGTCAGCGTCGCCGTCGCCGCCGCCGCGTCGAACGACCAGCCGTTCATCGGGAACTCGTGGTACCACGAGCCTTCGACCGCCTTGGCGAGCCCTGCCTTGGCGAAGCGCTCGGCGAGCCACTCGCCGGCGACGACGAGCTCCGGGCTGCCGGTGTCGCGGCCGCCGCGTTCGTCGGCCGCGAGCCATTCGACCGCCTCGCGGACGCGCGCCACGGTGATGGTGTCGGCCTGGGCAGCGAGGACGCCGGCGCACAGCAGCGCGGGCACGAGACGGCGGAGCGTCAGCATCAGGTTCCTTCGTGGGCGAGCAGCGCGTTGAGCGCGCCGTGGCGGTAGCCGAAGACGTCGAGGGCGACGAAGACGTAGCCCGTGGCCTGCAGCGCCTTGCCGATCGCCTCGCGGAGTTCGAACGCGCGCGCCATCTCGTCGGGGCCGACCTCGATGCGCGCCACCGGACCGTGATGGCGCACGCGGAACTGCCGGAAGCCGTGCGCGCGCAGCGCCGCCTCGGCCAGCTCAATGCGCTGCAACACCGCGGCGTCGATCGGCGTGCCGTGCGGCACGCGCGACGACAGGCAGGCGAAGCTCGGCTTGTCGGCGGTCGGCAGGCCGCGCTCGCGGCTGTAGCGCCGCACGTCGTCCTTGCCCATGCCAGCGTCGACGAGCGGCGCCAGCACGCCGTGTTCGGCGGCGGCGCGCTGGCCGGGCCGATGGTCGCCGAGGTCGTCGGTGATGGCGCCGTACACGACGCGCCACTCCGGCGGCGCAATCTCGGCGCGCCGCGCGGCCACCGTGACGAACAGCTCCTTCTTGCAGAAGTAGCAGCGATCCCCGGCGTTGGCCCGGTACTCGGCGCGGTCGAGTTCGTGCGTCGGCAGCACGACGTGGCGCGCGCCGATCCGCTGCGCCAGTTCCGTGGCCTCGGCGAGTTCGGCGCGCGGCAGCGACGGCGAGTCGGCCGTCACCGCGACGACACGCGCGCCGAGCGCCTCGACGCACGCCGCCAGCAGCGCGCTCGAATCGACGCCACCGGAGAACGCGACGACGGCGCCCGGCAGCCCGCACAGCGACGCGCGCAGCGTGGCGAGCTTCTGCTCGTACGGAAGGCCGGCAGTAGCGGGCATCATCGCGCGCCCGTTCTACCGGTCGCGGCCGTCGTAGGCCACCTGCCCACCGATCACCGTCAGCAGCACCTTGGCTTGCAGGAGGTCATCCTCGGCGCAAGTGAGCAGGTCGCGGTCGAACACGGTGAAGTCGGCGCGTTTGCCGCGCGCGATCGTGCCGAGGTCGCGTTCGGCGAACATCGCGTGCGCCGCGTGCCGCGTGAAGCCACGGATCGCCTGCTCGCGCGACAGCTTCTGGTCGGGTCGGTAGCCCTCGGGCGGACCGCCGCCGTCACCCCGCGTGGTGACGGCGGCGAACAGCCCCTTCCTCGGATCGACGGATTCGACCGGGAAGTCGCTGCCGAAGGGCACCACGACACCCAGGGCGTGGAAGCGCCGCCAGGCATAGGCGCGCGCCACGCGCTCGGGCCCGAGCCGCTCGGCCGCCCACGGCATGTCGGAGGTCAGGTGCGTCGGCTGCATCGACGGTAGCACCCCGAGCTGCGCGAAGCGGGCGAAGTCGTCCTCGGCGATCACCTGCGCGTGCTCGACGCGGAAACGCAGCGGCGCGATGCCGCCGTCGACCTTCACCGCCGCATACGCATCGAGCACGGTCCTGTTGGCGGCGTCGCCGATCGCGTGCATACACAGCTGCATACCGGCTTCGGCGCAGCGCTGCGCCAACTCGGCGATCGCCGCCTTGGGCATCAGCATCAGGCCCTTCCAGCCCTTGCGGTCAGCGTACGGCTCGAACAGCACGGCGCCGCGCGAGCCGAGCGCGCCGTCGGCGTAGGCCTTGACCGCGCGCACGACGATGACGCCGTCGCCGGTCTGCCACGGGCCGCGCGCGATCAGCTCCTTCTCGTTCGGGTCGAGCATCACGTACACGCGCAGCAGCCAGCGGCCCTCGCGGTGCAGCCCCACCATCGCCGCCAGCGTGCGCGCGTCGACGCCGGCGTCGTGCACGCCGACGAGCCCGACACGCAGGCAGGCGTCGTGCGCGGCGAGCAGCCGCTCGCGCAGCTGCTCGTCGGTCAACGGCGGCACGACGACGAGCGCCATCGCGTCATCGACGAGCACGCCGGTCGGCGCGCCGGCCGCGTCGCGTTGGATCTCGCCGCCCGGGCCAACGGCGCTGTCCTTGGTGATGCCCGCGCGCGCCATCGCCGCGGCGTTGGCGAGGCCGGCGTGGCCGTCGACGCGCACGAGCCACACGGGATGGTCCGGCACGGCGGCCGACAGCGCGTCGTGCGACGGCATCGCCTTCTCCGGCCAGTCGTTCTGGTCCCATCCGCGACCGATGACCCAACTGCCCTTGGGCAGCGTGGTGGCCTTGGCAACCGCGCGGGCGATCACTTCCTGGTACGAGGTGGCGCCGACCAGATCGGCCTCGTCGAGCAGACCACCGAGCCCGAGCAAGTGGCCGTGGGCGTCGATGAGGCCCGGCGCCACGAACGCACCCGGTAGGTCGAACGTGGCGGCGCCATGGTGTGCCGGATGCACCGAGCCAGCGGGCTCGAAACGACCGTGGCGGGCCTCCAGGTTGCCGTGCCACGGGTCGCTGGTGCCGGTATGCACGGACACGCCCCGCACGACGATGGCCCCGGTGGGTGGCGGCTTCTGCTGACCCGTGGCGAATGCTGCGCAGACCACGACGGCGACGGCACAGAACGCGGCGAGCATGCCGCGGACGATACTCAGCCCTCTTCGGGCGCGCAGCGGATCTCCGCGTCCGCCGTGAAGATCGACCGCCGTCGCACCCGTCCCGATGGCACCTTGGCGCCCGGGAACAGCAGGCATTCCGTCAGCGCGCAGCCAGCGCCGACCTCCGCCCCGGCCATCGCGACGCTGCGCGCGAGCGTGCTGCCCTTGCCGAGCTGGACGTCGGGCGCGACCCAGCCGTCTTTGCCGCTCTGCTGCAGCAGCAGCAGGTTGAGGTCGAGCAGGTCGGCCGGGTAGCTGACGTTCATGTCCGCCTTGACGACCTCGGCGGCCTCTACCTTGTAGCCGTCATCGAGGAAGATCTGGATCGAGTCGGTGATCTCGTACTCGTTGCGCATCGCGGTGCGCGGCGTGCGGCGCACGGCGTCGAAGAACGACTGGTTGAACAGGTAGATGCCGCAGCCCTTGAGGTCGGTGCGCGGGAAGCGCGGCTTCTCGACCACCCGGTTCACCACGCCAGCGCTGTCGGTGTGCACGACGAAGTTGCGCTTGATCGCGTCTAGGCTCGGCTCGCGCTTGCACGCCAGCACGCCGCCGAGGTTGCCGGCGCGGAAGCGGTCGAGCATGTGCTTCAGGTTCTCGGTGACGAAGAAGATGTCGCCGAGGAACAGGAAGAACGGCCGGTCGATGTGGCTCTCGAGCCGCGAGACGGCGTGCGCGATGCCGAGCATCTCCTCCTGCTCGACGTATTGGATCGACACGCCCCACCGGCTGCCGTCGCCGAGCACGCGCACGACCTCGTGCCCGAGGTGGCCGATGACGACCACGACCTTGCGGATGCCCATCGCAGCCATCATCTCCAGCTGGTAGGCCATCAGCGGCTTGCCCAGCACCGGCAATACTGGCTTGGGCCAGTGCTCGGAGAACGGGCGCATCCGGGTGCCCTTGCCGGCGGCAAGGATCACCCCCATCAAGTTGTCGCTCACGCGGGGCTCCGGGTCGGGACGGTCGGTCAGTCGTTGATGAACGGCACCGACACGTTCTTCACCAGCGACACCCGGTTGGTGATCAGGCTGGTGATGAGCAGTTCGGACCGGCCGTCGCCGTCCATGTCCTGCAGCACGGCGTCGGAGGCGCCGAGCGTGCCGGGGAACGTCGGCAGCAGCGGGAAGCTACCGAAGCCGTCGCCTACCATCACGCGGAAGTCGCCGCTCTGTAGCGAAGCAACCAAGATGTCGGGCGCGCCGTCCTGCGTCAGGTCGTGGGCCAGCAGCGCCGTCGGCGCGCTGCCGGCGGGGAAGTCCTGGCGGACGAACCCCACCGCGGTGCCGAACAGCACCGAGACGCTGTCGGAGTTGGCATTGCTGACAACGAGGTCAGTACGGCCGTCGCGGTTGAAATCGGCGACGACGAGGTAGTTCGGCGACTCGCCAACTTCGACCGGCGGCAACGCAGCCCACTCGGCGCCGGCGCGGCGCAGCACCAGGATGTCGCTGAGGCTGCTGCGCGAGACGGCGAGTTCGAGCGCGCCATCGCCGTCGAAGTCAGCGGCAGCGACGTCGATCGGCGCGCCGCCGACCGGGATCACAATCGGCGCGCCGAAGTTGAACGGCGCGGCCGACCCGGAGAGCAGCACCAGGTCGTCGCCGAGATGGTCGGCGATGACGATGTCGAGGCCAGGCTGACCGTCGACGTCGGCGACGGCAATGCCGAACGGCCGCTGGCCGCCGGGGATCACCTGCGGCAGGCCGGCGCTCAGCCCGAAGGCATAGCTGCCGGCCGTCGAGGCGTTGCGGACCAGCGCGAGGCCGCCGGCGACCGCGCAGACAAAGTCGAGCCGGCCATCGGCATCGAGGTCGACGGCTTCGACCTGGTAGACGCCGACGCCAATTGCGATCGTGGCCTCGACGACGAGGCCGCCCGCGGCGTCGCGGCCCATCACCTTCAGTTCGTCGTCGCCGTCGCTGCCAGTCACGACCTCGACGTCGCCGTCGCCGTCGAAGTCGCCACCGTCGAGCCAGAAGGCGCCCTCGAGGCCGGTGGCGTAGTTGCGCGCGCCGGTCAGCGCGCCGGTCGGCTTCGCCAGCCAGACATTGACGCGATCGCCGCCGCCGCTGAGCGCGAACAGGGCCGTGCGGCCCTGGCCGTCGATGTCGCCGACGAACGGCCGCAGCGGCATGCCGCTGGCGTCGAGTTGGAACTGCGCGCCGACGCCGCCGCCCGGCAGCTGCGGGGCGACGAACATCGTCGCGTTGTAGGCGAGGCAACCAACCAGGTCGGCGCGGCCATCGCCCGTGACGTCGGCGATCGTCGCGAGGGACGGCTTCGCGGTCACCACCACGTCGAACGATTGGTAACTGGCGCCGCCGGGCGTCGGCAGCGACGTGATGACCACATACCGGTCGGCGTCGAAGGCCGCGACCGCCATGTCGTCCAGACCGTCGCCGCTCAGGTCGCCGAAGGCGACCGCGCCGGCGGCGACGGGCAACGCAACCTGGCGGATCAGCGTGCCGAAGTTGCCGCCGGGGGCGCCCTCGTAGATCACGAGGCGCGAGAGCACGGGATCGCTGACGACGAGATCGACCGTGCCGTCGCGCGTCGCGTCGCCGGCGGCGAGATGGAACGCCTGGCCGCCGCTCGGCGCGGGCAGCGCGATCGACTCGACCCCGAGGAAGCTGCCGAGGCCGTCGCCGCGACAGAAGAGGATCTCGGGCGCGAGGGGACGGGACACGGCGATGTCGAGCTTGCCATCGGCGTCGAAGTCGCCCGCCACCACCGACAGCGCGCCGGCGCCGTGTGGCACGGCCGCGCTGAGCGCGAAGGTCGCCTGGCCGTCGTTGCGCCAGAGCTCGGTGCTGTTCGCGTCGCGGCGAACGATCACGAGGTCGGTGTCGCCGTCGCCGTCGAAGTCGCCGCCAGCCATCCACACCGGCAGGCCGCCGAGTTGCTCGGATTGGCCGAGCGTGAACGTCGCGCCGTTGCCGACCAGCACGCGCAGTTCGCCGGACATGCTGCAGACAGCCATGTCGAGCTTGCCGTCGTCGTCGAAGTCGTCGACGACGTAGTCAGCGTGCAAACTGGAGCCGGTCGCGACCTCGACGCGCGTCTCGAAGATGGGGCGTTCGCCGACGAGCGCGGCGGGCGACGAGTTGCCTTCGTGGCGCGCACAGGCGGCGGCGATTCCGACGGCGATCAAGCAAAGCGTGCGTAGCGACAGATGCATGACGTCTGGGTGTGGCGCGGCTGGCACTAGGGCAATGCGGTGTGCAAAGACTAGCACGCCAACCCGCGCGCTGCTGCGGCGACAGCATTACGCCGCGCTGACATAAGCCGAACGCTGGACGGAATACCCATGCCATCGCGCCTTGACCTCAGGCGGCGCCGTCGTCGTCGGCCCGCCGATCGGCCGGCGCGAGGTAGCTGCGAGCGCGTTGGACATAGTGCCGCGCCCGCCAGCGCAGGCCTTCGATTTCCTCGTCGGTGACCTGGCGGACGACCTTGCCGGGCATGCCCAGCACGACCGAGCGCGGCGGGATGACGGCGTTCTCCTTGACCAGCGCGCCGGCGCCGATCAGCGAGAACTCACCGATGCGCGCGCCCGCGAGCACGATGCTGCCCATGCCGATCAGCGCATAGTCGCCAATCTCGACGCCGTGCACGAGCGCGCCGTGGCCGATCGTCACGCCCTTGCCGATGCGCAGCGGGCAACCGACGTCGACGTGCACACAGGTGTTGTCCTGCACGTTGCTGTCGTCGCCGATCTCGATCCAGCTGTCGTCGCCGCGAATCGACACGCCGAACCAGATGCCGACGTCGCGGCCGAGGCGCACGTCGCCAACAACGACCGCATTGTCGGCGACCATCGCGTCGCCGCGGCGTTTGAGCCGACCGACCATGTCCGGGTGGACTGTGAACTCGCGCATCTCGGGGATCATCGCGGATACAGATAGTCGAGCGTCGCTGGCCATGCGACGGTGACCACGACAGTCACGGCGTTGTGCGCGGCGTGCGCGACGATCGCCGGCAGCAGACTGCCGGCGCGCTGCGCCAGCCAACCAAAGCCGGCGCCGAGCAGCGCGGCGGGCAGCGCGAGCGGCAGCGGGTGGACGAACCCGAACGCCGCCGCGGTCGCCGCGACCGCGCCGGTCGGGCCGAGCGCGGGGCGCAGCGCCGGCAGCAGGTAGCCGCGAAAGACCACTTCCTCGGCGATCGGCGCGGCGATGGCGACGCCGGCCACGAACAACCACGTCATCGGCCGGCCGAAGTCGGCGCCGGCGAGGTAGAGCAACTGCGGCTGCGCCACTGCGGGCATGCCGGCGGCGGCGAGGCCGCGCGCGTAGGCGACGAACAGCGCCCACCACGGCAGCGCCAGCGCGGCGTAAAGTCCGAGCGTGCGCCACGGCCGCGCCGGCCGCAGCGGCAGACCGCTCGGCTGCCAGCCGGCGAACGCGGCGACGCCGACGCACGCCACCACCCAGCCGACCATGCTCGCCTCGATGCGGCCGCCAGCGTCGGCGGCGAAGCACCCGCGCTGCCACAGCAGGTCCTGGACCAGCGGCGCGCCGACGGCGAGCGCGAACAGGCCGCAGACGAAGCGCAGCCCGAGCAGGCCCGGCGCGGGCATGCGCTACTCCCCGGCGATCACGCCGGCCGTCGGCGACGAGGCCGTGGCGTAGAGCTTCTTGCCGATGCGGCCGGCGAGGAACGCGTCGCGGCCGGCCTCGGCCGCCGCCTTCATCGCTCGCGCCATGCGCACCGGGTCCTTCGCCGACGCGACGCCGGTGTTGAGCAACACGCCGTGGGCGCCGAGTTCGAACGCGACCGCGACGTCGCTCGCCGTGCCGACGCCGGCGTCGACGATGATCGGCACGGTCGCCCGCTCGAGGATGATGCGGATGTTGTTGGGGTTGAGGATGCCCTGGCCGCTGCCGATCGGCGCGCCGGCCGGCATCACCGAGGTCACGCCGGCGTCCTCGAGGCGCTTGGCGAGCACCGGATCGTCGCTGGTGTAGCACAGCACGACGAAGCCCTCCTTGACGAGGACCTTCGCCGCCTCGAGCGTGCCGATCGGGTCGGGCAGCAGCGTCTGCGGGTCGCCGAGCACCTCGAGCTTGACGAGGTCGCCCATGCCGAGTTCGCGGCCCAGGCGCGCGGTGCGGACGGCGTGGTCGGCGTCGAAGCAGCCGGCGGTGTTCGGCAGCAGCACGTACTTGTCGCGCGGTAGGTAGTCGAGCAGCGTCTTGCCAGCCGGCACGCCGAGTTGCATGCGGCGGACGGCGACGGTCACGCACTGCGTGCCAGACACGGCGAGCGACTCCACCATCGACTCCATCGACGGGTACTTGCCCGTGCCCAGGAACAGGCGCGAGGAGAAGCGGTGCGGGCCGAGGACCAGCGGTGCGTCAGCGAGCGTCACGGCCGCGATCGTGCGCCGCCGCCGCGCCGGCCACAAGGGGGACGCTTCAGCCGCCGCCAAAGAACGTCACCACTTCGACGCGATCGCCGTCGGCGAGCGGCGTGGCGGCGTGGTCGGCGCGGCGCACGATCGCCTTGTTGCGCTCGACGGCGACTTGCTCGGGCCGCAGGCCCAGTTCGCGGACGAGGTCGGCGACGGTGCTGCCGGCCGGCAGCGCGCGCGGCTCGCCATTGACGTGGATCGCGATCGCAGCGCTCATGGATCGAGGCGCTGCAGCAGCAGCGTCTTCAGGTATTCGCCCTCCGGATGCGTCAGCAGCGCCGGATGGTCGGGCCCGGCGCCGAGGCGCTGCCGCAGCGCCACGCGGAACGGCAGGCCGGCCGCCGCCTGCCGCGCGATCTCCTGGAAGCGCGCGCCGTCGACGTGGTGGCTGCACGTGCAAGTGACCAGGAAGCCGTTCGGGGCCAGCAGTCGCAGCGCCTGTCGGTTGAGGTCGCGGTAGCCGCGCTCGGCGCCCTCGACCTCGCGACGCGACTTGGCGAACGCCGGCGGATCGAGCACGACGAGGTCGAAGCGTTCCTTGCGCTCGCGCAGTTCGCGCACCGCGTCGAAGGCGTCGGCGGCGCGGACCGCGAGTCCAGCGAGGCCGTTGCGCGTAGCGCCGGCCTGCGCCGCCGCCAGCGCCGCCTCGCTCTGGTCGATCGCCAGCGCCGACGTGGCGCCGCCGGCCAGCGCGCTGAGCGCAAAGCCGCCTTGGTAGCTGAACAGGTCGAGCACGCGCCGGCCCTTGGCGAGCGCGCGCACGAGCGCGCGCGCTGGCCGCTGGTCGAGGTAGTAGCCGGTCTTGTGGCCGGTGAACGGCCGCGCCTCCAGGCGCAGCCCCTGCTCGACGAATGGCGCCGCCTCCACGCGCTTGCCGTGCAGCAAGCGCACTTCCTCGGCGAGGCCTTCGTGCTTGCGCGCCGGCACGTCGTTGCGCGCCACCACCGATTCGGCGGCGAGCCGGTCGACGAGGAACGGCACGATGGCGTCGAGCGACGACTCGACCCACGCGCTCGTCGCTTGCAGCACGAGCACGGCGCCGTAACGGTCGACGACGAGGCCGGGCAACCAGTCGCCCTCGCCGTGCACGATGCGGGCGCCGTCCTCGGGCCCGAGCAGGCCGGCGCGCTGACTGATCGCGGCATCGAGGCGGGCGCGGCAGAACGCTTCGCGGTCGGGCACGCCGTCGCCGGGCCACGGGCCGCACAGGCGCAGCGCCAGTTTGCTGGCGCCGGTGACGCCGAGGCCGAGGTCGCGGCCTTCCTCGTCGCGCACGCGCAGCAGGCGCGGCGGCAAGGCGGCGCCGACCAGCAAGTCGTCGGCGTAGAACCACGGTTGGCCGCGGCGGGCGAAGCCGGCGGCGCGCGCGGTCAGGCGCACGTCGTGGTCGTCGGAGGCGCTGCGCGCGGGTTCGGCCATCGGGGCGACTGACGGTAGTCGCCGCCGCGGCCGCGGAAAAGCGCGAGGCTCAGCGGTTGGGCGTCGCCGGCACGCCGAGCGCCGGCGTGTCGCCGCCGGTCGGCACCGTGCTGCGCGCGACGTTGCTGCCATCGAGGCCGTGGAGCGCGCGCGAAATCGTCTGCTGTAGGGCCCGACCGATGAGCTTGTAGGGGCTCGCCGGGTTGAGTTCGGTCAGCGTTGACTGCTTGTTGGCGTACGTCTGGTCGAGCAGGCACTCGCGCCTGCCGCCGTTGCCCGCCGGACCGTAGACCTGCAGACGGATCGCCACCTCGGCGAACGAACAGCGGCCGGAGATCGCCTCGGCGCTGCCGCCAAGGAAGCTAACCAGCGTCGGCTTGATCACCAGTGCGTCGGGCGCAGGCTGCTCGCAGACGTCGGTGAACAACTCGCTGTCGGCGAGCTGGCGCGTCAGCACGTCGCCAACCATCGCCGTCACCGGCCGCTCCCAGAAGTCGTCCGTCGTGTAGGTGACCGGAAAGCCGCGTTCGTTGTTCGGCTGGTTCGTCGCCACCCGACCGTCGGCCATCGGCGTGACGCAGGCGGCGCGGTCGCCCGCGACCTTCGTCGTGTACGGCACGTCGACGTAGAGCGCTTCGTTGGTCGCGAGGTCCGCCGTGTAGTTGGTCGAGTTGCACGCGGGCAGAACCGACAGCAGGACGGGAAGGAGCCGCAGGGGGAGCTTTGCCATGCGACCGTGCCATCGGCGAATCCCGACCGCGGACTTGAGGCGCCGCCCGCCGCGCGCGCGTCAGCGTGGCGCGCTCGATCGCCTCGATGCACGCGGCGACGCGACGATCGACGCCGGCAGCGCCGGCGTCGCGGGCTCACGGTCGGAAATACGCGGTCTGGCGGCGCGCGGCGAGGCAGCGGGGTCCGGGCATCGTGCCACGGCGGCTGGCCGGAGGCCGGTCAACGAGCGACCCGCGGCCCCTAGTGGCCGGACGCCGGACAAGCCGCGTTTTGCCCCGCTCGACCCCGGCGGCTAGAACCTTCGCCCCCGCTCGCGGCCGGTCAGCCGCCAGCAGCCCACGACACACCCCATGGCCGTCCGGAACCCGTTCTCGTCCCGCTCGATCCTCAAGGTCGGCAAGCAGACCTACACCTATTTCGCCCTGCCCGCGCTCGAGAAGGCCGGCATCGGCAAGCTGTCGCGGCTGCCGTACTCGATCCGCGTGCTGCTCGAGCAGGCGTTGCGCAACCACGACGAGTACGTCGTCGCCACCAAGGACGTGCAGAACATCGCCGGCTGGAGCAAGGCGACCGCCGGTCAGGTCGAGATCCCGTTCCTGCCGGGCCGCGTCGTGCTGCAGGACTTCACCGGCGTGCCGTGCGTCGTCGACCTCGCGGCGATGCGCGCGGCGATGAAGCGGTTGGGCGGCGACGCCCGCAAGATCAACCCGCTGGTGCCGTGCGACCTCGTCATCGACCACTCGGTGCAGGTCGACGCCTTCGCCAGCAGCTCGGCCGAGCAGGACAACCTGAAGCTCGAGTTCGAGCGCAACCAGGAGCGCTACGAGTTCCTCAAGTGGGGCCAGCAGTCGCTGACCAACTTCCGCGTCGTGCCGCCGGGCATGGGCATCGTGCACCAGGTCAACCTGGAGTACCTCGCCAGCGGCGTGCTGACGAAGAAGGACGGCAAGGAGACGGTCGCCTACCCGGACACCGTCGTCGGCACCGACTCGCACACGACGATGATCAACGGCCTGGGCGTGCTCGGCTGGGGCGTCGGCGGCATCGAGGCCGAAGCCGTGATGCTCGGCCAGCCGACCTACATGCTGCTGCCCGAGGTCGTCGGCATGGAGCTCGTCGGCAAGCTGCCGGCGGGCGCGACCGCGACCGATCTCGTGCTCACCGTCACGCAGCTGCTGCGCAAGCACGGCGTGGTGAACAAGTTCGTCGAGTTCTTCGGCAGCGGCGTTGGCGCCATGTCGCTCGCCGACCGCGCCACGATCGCCAACATGGCGCCCGAGTACGGCGCAACGATGGGCTTCTTCCCCGTCGATGCCGAGACTTGCCGCTTCCTCGCCAAGTCGGGCCGCCGCAAGGAGCAAGTCGCGCTGGTCGAGGCGTACTGCCAGGCGCAGGGGCTGTTCTGGACGCCGGACGCGCCGGTCCCTGAGTTCAGCTCGACGCTCAGGCTGGACCTGTCGACCATCGTGCCGAGCCTCGCCGGCCCCAAGCGCCCGCAGGATCGCGTGCCGCTCGCGGCGATGCAGCAGGACTTCCGCCAGGGCCTGAGCAAGGACTTGCTGAGCCGCGGCTTCGCGCTGCCCGCCGACCAGCTCGCCAACACGGCGACGGTCGCCGACGGCAGCAACGCGCGGATCGGCCACGGCGCCGTGACGATCGCCGCGATCACGTCGTGCACCAACACCAGCAACCCGTCGGTGATGCTCGGCGCCGGCCTGCTGGCGAAGAAGGCCGCCGCGCGCGGCCTCGCGCGCAAGCCGTGGGTCAAGACCTCGCTCGCGCCGGGCTCGCGCGTGGTCACCGACTACCTGACGAAGGCCGGCCTGCTGCCAGCGCTCGAGGCCGTCGGCTTCCATGTCGTCGGCTATGGCTGCACGACGTGCATCGGCAACAGCGGCCCGCTGCCAGCGCCGGTGTCGCAGGCGATCAAGGACGGCAACCTCGTCGCCGCCGCGGTGCTGTCCGGCAACCGCAACTTCGAGGGCCGCGTCAATCCCGACGTGAAGGCCAACTACCTCGCGTCGCCGCCGCTGGTCGTCGCCTACGCGCTCGCCGGCACCGTCGACATCGACCTGCAGAAGGATCCGATTGGCGTCGACCGGAGCGGCCAGCCGGTCTACCTGCGCGAGATCTGGCCGAGCCAGCAAGAGATCGCCAGCGCGATCGCCAGCAGCATGTCACCAAAGGCATTCCTGGCGCAGTACGGCAAAGTCGACCTCGGCCCAGCGCCGTGGCGCAAGATCAAGGCGACGAAGAGCGACCTGTTCCGCTTCCAGCGCAAGAGCACGTACATCCAGGAGCCGCCGTTCTTCACCACGATGGGCAAGCAGGCCGGCACGATCGGCGCGATCGCCGGCGCGCGCGCTCTCGCCGTGCTCGGCGACTCGGTGACGACCGACCACATCAGCCCGGCCGGCAACATCAAGGCGAGCAGCCCCGCCGGCCGCTACCTGATCGAGAACGGCGTGCAGCCCGCCGACTTCAACCAGTACGGCGCGCGCCGCGGCAACGACCGCGTGATGACGCGCGGCACGTTCGCCAACGTGCGGCTGCGCAACCTGCTGGCCAAGCAGGAAGGCGGCTTCACGACGCACCTGCCGACCGGCGAGGAGCTGGCGATCTACGACGCGTCGATGCGCTACCAGCAGGCCGGCACGCCGCTGTGCGTGCTCGCCGGCAAGGAGTACGGCACCGGCAGTTCGCGCGACTGGGCGGCGAAGGGCACGTTCCTGCTCGGCGTGAAGTTCGTGCTCGCCGAGAGCTACGAGCGCATCCACCGCAGCAATCTCGTCGGCATGGGCGTGCTGCCGCTCGAGTACCTGCCCGGCCAGACGCGCGAGTCGCTCGGGCTCAGCGGCCACGAGGAGTTCGCCGTCGCGATCGACGATCGCGTGCAGCCGCGCCAGAAGCTGACGGTAACGGCGATCGACCCGGCGACCGGCGCGCGCAAGACGTTCAAGGCGCAGTGCCGCATCGACACGCCGGTCGAGGTCGACTACTACCGCAACGGCGGCATCCTGCAGACCGTGCTGCGCAAGCTGCTGGCCCCCGCCAAGGCCGCGCCGGCGGCGAAAAAGGCGGCGAAGGCGACGGGCAAGGCCCGCGGCCGCAGCCGCTGACGGTCGCCGCAACCAGTCGTGACGCGCCGGTTGCGACGCCTCTGGCGCGCCGCTGGCCCCGCAGCGACGCCCGCGCGATGCTCACTCGCATGCTGCGCCGTCTCCCCGCCGTCTTCGCCGTCGCCGCCCTTGCGTTCGCCGCATGCGCTGCGCCGCGACCGTTGGCCGGCGCCGACGCCGAACTGCGCGAACTGGCAGCCAAGGTCCGCGGCGGTGTCGGCGTCTACGTGCGCGACCTTGCGACCGGCGACGAGGTGACGATCCGCGCCGACGAACCGTTCCCGACGGCGAGCCTGATCAAGGCGCCGATCCTCGGCGCGCTGCTCGCCAAGGTCGACCGCGGCGAACTCGACTACCACGCCGAACTGACCTACACGCAGGACCGCCTCTATCCCGGCGAGGACCTGCTCGGCAGCTTCGCCGACGGTCAGAAGATCGCGCTGTCCAAGCTGGCGATGCTGATGATCACCACCAGCGACAACACCGCGTCGCTGTGGTGCCAGGAACTCGCCGGCACGGGCACGGCGATCAACGACTGGCTCGCCGGCCACGGCTTCGCGCAGACGCGCGTCAACTCGCGCACGCCGGGCCGCGAGGCGCAGCGCCAGCAATGGGGCTGGGGCACGACGACCCCGCGCGAGATGGCCGACTTCGTCGCCAAGGCGCGCGCCGGCGCGCTCGGCAGCGCGGCGCTGTGCGACGAACTGCAGCGGCGACTCGCCTGCGTGTACTGGGACGACGAAGCGCTCTCGGCGCTGCCGCCCCACGCCGGCGCGCTGAGCAAGCAGGGCGCCATCAACCGCTCGCGCAGCGAGGTCGTGCTCGTGCGCGCGCCGCGCGGCGATTACGTGTTCTGCGTGATCACCAAGGAGCAGCTGGACGAGTCGTGGGGCCGCGACAACGAAGGCTTCGTGCTGCTGCGCGCGGTCTCGGCGGCGCTGTGGCGACGCTTCGCCCCCGACCACCCCTACGCGCCGCCGCCCGGCCGCGAGCGGTTCTGAGCGACAGCCGGCGCGCGCCGGCTCACGCCATGCGGCGCTTGACCAGCGCGCCGCGGCGCCGGCGCTTGTCGCCGATAGGCATCGCCGCCGCGACGCGCTTGCTCGCCGCCGCCGCCGCCGCGGCCGTGCGCGCGTGCACGAACGCCAGCGCTTCGCCGGTTGTGATCGCCTCGCCGAGCGTCTTCGCCAGCACGACGCCAACGTGCGGATCGACGGCGTCGGTCGGCTGCCGCCGGCCGCCGCCTAGGTCGACGATGACGTGGCCGAGTTCGAGCGGGTCGACGTCGGCGACGAAGCCGGGGCGCGCCGCCTTGATCGCGACGACGTGCGGCGCGCGACCGAGCAGCGACGCATCGTCGAGCACGCGCGGGTCGCCGCCCTGGACCTCGAGGTTGTGGCGGAAACACTGCTTGACGACGCCATCGCGCCACAACTGCTCGAGCGTCGCGCGCGCGGCAGGCAGGTCGGTGGCGACGCCGGCGAGCAGCAGCATCTCGGCGCCGAGCGCGAGGGTGACCTCGCGCAGGTCGTCCGGACAGTCGCCGTCGAGGGCCTGCAGGATCTCGGTGACCTCGAGCGCGTTGCCCAGCCCGCGGCCGAGCGGGTGATCCATGTCGGTCAGCAACGCCGCGACTTTGACGCCGGCGGCGCGCCCGACGGCGACGATCGATTCCATCAGCGCGACTGCGTCCTCTTCGCGCTGCATGAACGCCGCGCGCCCGGCCTTCACGTCCATGACCAGGCCGTCGATGCCCTCGGCGAGCTTCTTCGACAAGATCGACGCCGTGATCAGCGGGATGCTTTCGACGGTGCCGGTGACGTCGCGCGTCGAGTACATGCGTCGGTCGGCAGGCGCGATCTCGGCGCTGGCGCCCGCCATGGCGTAGCCGCACTCCTGCAGCACCTGCTGGAAACGCTCGCACGACAGATCGGTGCGATAGCCCGGGATCGCCGCCAGCTTGTCGATGGTGCCGCCGGTATGACCGAGGCCGCGGCCGCTGATCATCGGCACGGCGACGCCGGCCGCCGCGACCAGCGGCGCCAGCAGTAGCGACACCTTGTCGCCAACGCCGCCGGTCGAGTGCTTGTCGACCTTGGCGCGCGGCACAGCGTCGTGGCGCAGCACGCGGCCAGAGTCGCGCATCGCCAGCGTCAGCTCGACGGTCTCGGTCGGCGTCATGCCGTTGCAGCAGACCGCCATCAGGAACGCGCCGAGTTGCGCGTCGCCGAGCGAGCCGTCGACGACGCCGGTGACGAAGTCGCGGATCTCGTCGCGCGTGAGTTCGCCGCCGTCGCGCTTTCTGCGATTCAACCGGGCCGGATGGTTCTGCATGGCCTCCCCCTATCGACAGGTTCGCGCCGCCGCCGGCGGCTCACGGCGCGACCGGGTGCCAGAGCGTCTTGGTCTCGACGAACGGTTCGACCCAAACCAACCGGCGCAGCGCGACGGCGTCGGCCCAGGCCGCAGGCTTCAGGTCGCAGTAGCGGACGCGCTTGCAGTTGTCGGCGGCCGCGGCAGTCAGCGCTGCGTCCGGCGCGCCGGCGGCGAGCAGGCCGTCGATGTCGCGGTGCGCGGCGAAGTGCGGCGCCAGCTCCTTGCGGTGACCGGACAGCAGGTTGATGGCGCCTGCCGGCACGTCGCTCGACGCGCACACTTCGCCGAACGCCAGCGCCGCGAACGGCGCGCGCTCGCTGGCCAGCGCGATCACTGCGTTGCCGCCGACCAACGCCGGCAGCGCCAGCGCCAGCAGGCCGACGAGCGGCGCCTCGTCCGGCGCGAGCACGCCGACAACGCCGGTCGGCTCGACGGTCGAGAAGTTGAAGAACGGCCCCTGGACGCTGTTCTGGCTGCCGAGCAGGCACTGCACCTTGTCGCACAGGCCGGCGTGCCAGACGAGCAGGCCGATCGCGGCGTCGAGTTCGCGTCGCGCCTGCGCCGCCGACAACCCGCACAGACGCAGTTCGTCGGCCATGCCCTGGCGGCGCGACGCCAGCATCTCGGCGAGGCGGTAGACGATCTGGCCGCGCAGGTAGGCCGCGCTGCCGCTCCACGCGGCGAAGCCGGCGCGGGCGGCTGGCACGGCATCGCGCAGGTCCTTGCGGCTGGCGCGGGCGACGTTGAGCGCCGGCTGCGCGGCCGGTTGGTAGCTGCGGCCCGACTCGCTGCGCGGGAACTTGCCGCCGACGAAGAGCTTGTAGGTCTTGGGCACCGGAACCGGCATGGCTCCAGGGTGCCCGTCATCGCGCGCACGCGCAAGGGCGCGCAACCGCGCCGGCCGCGCCCGGCGCGGAAAAAGGCATTCCCGCAGCGTTGCGAGGCGCCGCGGGTGCCCGACCACCGGCCAGCCACCCCCATGGCCAACCAGCGTTCTCGCTCACGGCCGTCCAGGTCCCCACCCGGAGCGGCCGCGCCGCGCAGACCCCCTGATCCCGCACAGTCTGCGCGCACCTCGCTCGGTCCCCCCAGACTCTGCTCGGTGTGCGTAGTGTTCTTCGTGCTTCGGCGTCAGCCGACTTGAACGTCGCCGTAGAATCACGGTGTCATTGGACCGTCAAGCGCACGACAGCCGCGACGCCGATCTCGCGGCTGCCGGTCAGCGCCCCCACGCCGCTCGACCACAGCCGCGCGACCGGCTCCCAGCCGCACACTTGCGCCTTCTGCGCCTGGCTGGTGACGAGGCCGAGCGCGTTGGCATCGACGTCGAACGCGGCGGCCTGGAAGCGCAGCCACGCGCCGACTGCCGTTGGCGTGTTCGGCAACGTGAACGGGAACGCGCACGCGCCGTCGCTCGCCGCGACCCCAGCCCACGAGCCGGCGACGTCGATCGACAGAAAGCAGCCCGGCGCGCCGATCGGCTGCAGGTCAAACGGCAGCGGCAAGCCCGCCCACACGCCGTTCTCCATGGTGCCGAGCGCCAGCACGACGAGCGCGGCGGGCAGCGCCTGCGTCGCCTGCGCCACCCACGGCCTGCCCCACATCACCTGCGGCGAACTGCTGCCGACGCGCAGCGGCAGCGCATTGCTGCCGACGCACGACGCCGGACCGATCGGCAAATCCTGGCTGTTGCAGACGAACGTCGAGTCCAGCGTGTAGCCGCCGAACGGCGGGCCGTGCACGACGAGTTCGAGCACGAGGCCGCCAAGCGCCGGGTCGTAGGCGAAGGGCGACGTCAGCGCGATCGTCGGCAGGAACGCATTGGGCGACGCGCCGCTGCTGCCCGCCGACAACGTCAGCAACTGCCGCGGCAGCACGATCGCCTCGTCGGCGCCGCGATTGCCAGCGAAGTCGGTCGCGAGCGCGGTCAGCGCGTGCGGCAACGTCGACAGGCGAAACTCGCAATCGACCGTCTTCGCCGCCGCCGTCGTCAAGCCATCGAGCCGAAAGGCGAGCCCGGTGATCGTCACCGGCCCCTGGAACAGCATCGCGTCGTAGACGTACTGCACGCGCGTCGGCGAGCTGCGGCCGAACGGCACGTTGGTGCCGCCGGTGCCCTCCTGGGCGGCGTGCGATGCCGGCGCAACGATCAGACCCTGGGCCGGCAGCAGCCCGCACGCCGCGAACAAGATGGCTACGCCGGCACGTTCCATTGGCATCGGCTTGTTCGGCCTTCGGGACGACCGCCCTTGACCCCTGCCAGCGATCTTGCCGAAGGCACCTGGACGTGAGCGCGCACAGTCGCCAAGTCGAGGTGCTGGCCCTACTCGGACAGGAGGCCACCATGGCGCCGCTGCTGGCGGGCCTTGCCGCCCATGGCATCGCCGTCGACGTCATACGCGACGCGGGCGCGGCGCGGACGGCGTTCTTCGCCAGCGGCGGCCACGACTGCCTCGTGGTGGCGCCCGACGTCCGGCCCGGTCTGGCCCGGGCCATCATGACATCGCTGCGCACGGTCGATCCGGCGCTGCCGCTCGCCAACTTCGGGCCGCCGCTAAGTGGCAGGGATCGCCCAGCGTTCGAGGCGCGGCTCGGCGCCTATCACCCGAGTTCGCGCGCCGCCCTCGGCGCGCTGCTGCGTTTCCTGCACGGGCTGGCCCGCCACTGATTGGCCGCGCGCTGGCAGCGACAGGAAGAAAGTGGGGTGGCTGACGGGATTTGAACCCGCGACCCCAAGGACCACAACCTTGTGCTCTAACCGAGCTGAGCTACAGCCACCGTGCCACAACCGCGCGACCGAACCGTAGGCGCGGACTCGCGGGGGCGAGGAGTGTGCCGCTGCCCCACCGCCCGGTCAAGACTGCGCAGCAAAGGCGACAACGCAGTCTTGCGCGATGCGCGCGTGGTCGCTAGCGTCTTCGCCCCCAACACGCCTCCGTAGCTCAGCTGGTAGAGCAGCGGATTCTTAATCCGCGGGTCGAAGGTTCGATCCCTTCCGGAGGTACCACACGCCGCGGCCGTCGGGTTCTCGCCCGGCGGCCGCTGGTCTTTGCGGGCGGCGCAGCGAGCCGACGCGGTTCCTCGCTCAGCGATCGTAGCGGACCGCCACCGCGCTGGTCGGCGAGTGCGGCGCCTGCACCGGGCGCTTCGGCAGGTGCACCACGAAGGTCGCGCCCTCGCCGACCACGGACGCGAACGTCACGTCGCCGCCGTGGCCCAGCACCAGTTCCTTGACGATGTGCAGGCCGAGGCCGGTGCCGCTGGTGCCGGCAGTGTTGCTGCCGCGTTCGAAGCGACGGAACAACCGCGGGTGGTCGGCGGCGGGCACGCCGATGCCGCGGTCGGCGACGGCGACACGCCATTCATCCGCGCCCTCCTCGGCGTAGATGTGCACCCAAGGCGCCTCGCCCGGCTTGGCATACGCGATGGCGTTGCTGAGCAGGTTCAGGAACACCTTGCTAAGCGCCCAACCGTCGGCGCGAACGACCGGCAGCGGATCGACGCGCAGCTGCACCCCCTTCTCCTGCAGCTCGAAGCGCAGCGTGCGCAGCACGTCGGCAAGGAGCAGCGTCAGGTCGCACTCGGTGAACTGCAGCTGCACGCCATCGTGGTCGAGGCGCGAACTGTCGAGCAGGTCGTGGACCAGACGCTCCATCTGGTGCACGGCCTGCAGGCCGGTCTGCACCGCCTGGCGCACCGGGTCGCTGACCTGGCCCAGGTAGCCCTTGTCGATCGTCGACAGCATCAGGCGCATGGCGCTGAGCGGCCGGTTGAGATCGTGCGCCGTCTGCTGCGCGGCCTCGACGAGTTCCTGCACCTTGTGGTCGAGCAGCAGCCGCTTCTCGTCGAGCTCGCCGTAGCGCTTGGCCAGTTCGAGGTTCGACTGCGCCAAATTGTGGACCAACCTCGGGTCGCCGTCGTCGAGCCGCACGGTCGGGGCCAGCGGCGCCACGTCGGCGACGGCTTCGACGTTGGCCGTCAGGCCAGCGGCGAAGTCGATCTGCAGATCGTCGTCGCTCAGCACTTCGAGCGCGCGCGGTTTCGCCGACGACAGCGCGGCGGACGAGTCGCGCAGTTCGTACGACAAGCCGAGCGGCTCGTCTGCGCCCTCCTGCGCAGGCGGCGGCGCCGCCAACCGGCGTTGCTTTGTGGCGAGCAGCTCGATCGGTGCGACGTCGTCGCCGTCGATCCCGGCGCCATCGGCGAACGCAAGGCGCGTCTGCGGCAGGTCCGCAGCCGGCACCACGGCACGGGCGCGACGGACGTCGTCGCAGATCGTCCACAGCTTCTGGCGCACGCCATTGGCGACCTCGCGCGGTTCAGCCTTGCCGCGGCCGAGCCCGTACAGCGTCACCTTGCGCTCGACGAGCAGCGACGCCGCCTCGACGAACGCCTCGAACACGCCCTGGCCCTCCGTGGCAACCGACGGGAAGGTCGCGATGTCGTCGCGGAAGCAGAAGGAGCGGTTCAGCTCCTCCTCGCCCATCACGTCAGGCAGGTCCCGCTTGTTGTACTGGACGATGATCGGGATGTCCTCGGAGGTGCCGCTGCTGGTGCGCAGGTTGTCGCGCATGCTCTGCAGCGACTCGAGGTTCTCCTGCATGCGGCTGCGCTGGCTGTCGACGACGAACACCACCGCGTCGGCGCCCTGCAGCACGTACTTGCGCATCTGCCGGTACTTCGGCTGACCCGGAACGGTGAAGCCCTGGATGCGGATCTTGAAGCCGCCAACCTGGCCGAGATTGATCGGCAGGAAGTCGAACAGCAGCGTCGATTCCTCCTCGGTGTTGATCGACACCAGCTGGACTTCGTTGCGCGGGCACAGGATGCCGTGCACCTGCTGCAGGCTGGTCGTCTTGCCGCCGAGGCCAACGCCGTAGTAGACGAGCTTGGCGTTGATCGTGCGCTCGGCGACGTTGATGAAGCCCATGCGGTTCGTCCTGGGACGCCGACGCCAGACGATGCGCCGCGCCGTCGACGGCTCATCGGTCGTTCGGACTCGGCAACTTCACCGCGGCCGCCAGCCCTTGGCCGGCGACGGCGAAGGCAGCAAGGCGTGCCATTGGCGCGGCGCAGCGAGCACGCGCTGAAGGGCGGCGGTCGCGGCCGCGGCGTCAACCGCGGCAAGCGCGGCGGCGTCGATGCCATGGCGGTATCGCACCATCTGCTGCCGCAACGCCAGCGCTGCGCTGGCCGGATCGGCGACGTCGAGCGCGAGGCGCAGGCCGAGTTCCGCCGCGGCGCGGTCGCGGCCTGCGACCATCTCCCCCGCCGCGAACGGCCGCTGCAACTCGGCGAGCAGCGCGCGCACTTCGGCGACGGTCGCTTCGCATTCGGCCGCAGCGTCGGCGCAACGCTCGCCCGGCCGCACCGCGATCGGCGCGAAGCCGCGCCGGTGGACCGTGACGACGCGCTCATCGTGCAACCACGACCACGCGACGTACGGTGTGCGCGCGCGCAGTTCGCTGCCGCGCAGCGGCCAGAGGGCGGCGGCGCGTTCGCGCGCGATGGCTAACGCGACCGCCAGCGCCGCGCGATCGAGGTCGGCGGGCACCGCGAAGGCGAGCGCCACGAACGGCTGGTCGACGCGCGGATGCAGTTCGCTCACCAGTTCGTCGCCGGCGCCCGGAGCCGGTCCCGCCAGATTGATAGCCATCGGCAGGTCGAGGCGCTGCCGCGTGGCGAGGGCGTACGCCAGCGCCGCGTCGATCGCGCCATTGCCGGTCGCGGCCGTGCGACGCGCGACCGTCGCCAGCGCACGCAACGAGGCGGGCGTCAGTGCCGCCAGCGCCTCGGCTCCGGCCCGCTGCGGCGCCGACGGCCACAGCGCTGCGCGCGCGGCAGCAGCATGCGCGCCGCCCGGAAACAGGTGCCGTTCGTCGTCGGCCTGCAGCGCGGCGGCGGCGGCGGCCAGCGCCAACTCGTCGTCGCTGCCCGACAGGTCGTCGCACGCGGCGACGAACGCCGCCAGCTGCGCTGGGTCGCGCGCCGCCACGCTGAGGCACGTGCAGGCATCGTCGACGTGCAGGCTCGCCTGCGCCTTGGGCGCCGCCGCCTTGCCGCGCGCAAAGCGCACCGCCGCCAGCACGTCGGCGACGTCTCGCGGCAGCCGTTCGCCGGCGGCGTCGACGTGCTCGTACAGCAACGCGACGGCAGGACACGGCGACGTCGCCGACGCGGACGCCGGCGCTTGCGCGTCGGCGGCGGCGGCGATCAGCGCGGCGACGAAGACGGGACGAACTGGCATAGCTGGCCTCCGCGGAGCACGAGCACGCGATCGGCGACGGCTACCGCGAGTTCAAGGTCGTGCGTGGCGAGAACGATGGCAGTCCCGCGCTCGCGCCGCAACTGTAGCGCCGCTTCGACCACGCTGACGGCCGTTGCGCGATCGAGCGAAGCCGTCGGCTCGTCGAGTAGCAGCACATCGGGCTGCACGGCGAGCGCGCGCAGCAACGCGGCGCGGCGGCGCTCGCCGCTCGACAATGCCTCGCGGGCGCGATCAAGCGCCGCCGCCGGCAGACCAAGCGCGGCGGCGGCGGCAACGACGTCGAAGCCCGGTGCGCAGGCCTCGGCGACGAGCCGGCGGACCCGCGCGCTGGGCGTCAGCGAGCCGGATGCATCCTGGGCGACGAGCTGCACCGCCGTCCGGCGGCGCGGCCGCTCCACCGCGCCGGCGGCCGGCGTGATCTGGCCGGCGAGCGCGCGCAACAGCGTCGTCTTGCCGCAGCCAGACGGGCCGACGAAGGCGACCACTTCGCCACCGCGCACCTGCAGGTCGCAACCCTGGATCACATGAGCGCCAGGCGCGCCGACGGCGAGTCCGCGCGCGGCCAGCACGGGCGCGCCGGGCGACGTGTTCGATTCGCGTGCCGGCCAGGCCGCCGCCTCCTCGGCGCATGCCGCAAACACGCCGTCGACGCAGCGCAGCGGCGTGGCCTGCAGCGCGCGCGCAAAGCGCAGGTCGTGCGTCGCCAACAACAACCCGCAGCCGTCGCGCTGCAGCACGGTGAGTCGCGCCTCGACTTCAGCGAGCGTCGCTTCGTCGAGATGCGCGCTCGGCTCGTCGACGACGCACAGCGCTGGCCGGCGCAAGAACGCGACCGCCAACAGCGCCCGCTGCGCTTGCCCGCCCGACACCTGCGCCGACAGCCGGCCGGCGACGTCGCCGGGCGCGACGACGCCAAGCCATCCGAGCATACGCACGCACTCCTCGCGCGACTGGCCGGTCAAGTCGACGAGTTGGCGGCCGAGCGGCACCAGTGGATCGAACGCAGCGTGGGGATCCTGCGGCAATACGGCAACGCGGTTCGCCAACCAGCGACGCCGCCATTGCGGCGACGCCGCAAGCAGGTCCTCGCCGTCCGCGGCGACGCTGCCGGCGACCGACCAGCCGGGTCGGCGAAGCAGGCCCAGGGCCGCCGCCAGCACGGTCGATTTGCCGCAGCCGGACGGCCCCACCAGCGCCACCGCCCCGCCGCGCGGCACGTCGAGCGCGGGCACGGCGATCGCCGCGCCCATCGGGGAGCGGACGACGAGATCGCGGGCTTGCAGCGCTGGCGCCATCGCCCTATCGCACGGCATCCGCCGCGCCGACGCAAGCTCATGGCTGCAACCTCGCCTCCGCGTTCGGCGCTATGCTCGGCCACATGATCCGCGCCGCCACGTTGTCGCTGGTTTCGCTGCTCGCCGCCCTCCCCGCCCAGAGGACCCTCACCGAACTGCAGCAGCGCTTCGTCAAGGAGTCGCAGGCGCTCGACGCCAGCGGCGGCGGTAGCGCTGGCGAGCGCCGCGACGCGCTGTTGGCCCGCCACACCGACGAACTGCGCGCGTTCGTCGCCGACGTCGCCGCGGGCGACGACCGCTGGAACGGCCGGCTGATGCTCGCCGATCTGCTGCTCGCGCGCCGTAACCGCGACGCCGCGATCAAGGCGCTGCATGGCATCGACAGCAAGCAGGCGCCGGCGCTGCTGCTCGCCACCGCCGCGACGATGGCGCAGCACCTCGGCCTCAAGCCGCTCCGCGACGAATGGGTCGCGGCGGCGCGCGGCAAGGACGCGCCGCTGCCCGACCGGCTGGCGATGGCGCGCATGCTGATGACGGTGCTGCAGGAAATTCCGGCCGGCGAGGAGATCTTCGCGCAGGCGCTGACGGCAGCCGGCGACGACGAGCAGCGCTCGTTCGTGCGCTGGCACCAGGCCGACGCGCTGCGCGATCGCGAGGACCTGCCCGAGAACGCCGCGTTCGAAGAACTCGAGAAGCTCGCGAAGGACCTGCCCGCGACCTACTGGGGCAGCGTCGCCAAGGATCGCCTGCGCGCCTCGCACCTGCAGCCCGGCGACGCCGCGATCGACGTGCGCGGCAAGACGCTCGCCGGCGAGCCGCTCGCGCTGGACGCGCTGAAGGGCAAGGCAGTCGTGCTGGTGTTCTGGTCGCTCGGCGATCGCGACCTGCCGGCGCTGGTCGCCGAACTCAAGGCCGTGCGCACGGCGCACGGCGATGCAGTCGCGGTCGTCGCCATCGCCCTCGACCGCGACGTCGCCGCCACCAAGGCAGCCATCGCCGGCTTGGGTTTCGACGCCGCGCACCTCGCCGACGGCAAAGGCGTGCAGACCGACGCGGCGTTGCGCTGGTTCGTCGAGGGCCCGACGGTGCACGTCGTCGACGCCGCCGGCAAGGTCGGAGCGCTCGGCCAGCACGCGGGCACCGACGACGCCCGTTCCGACCTTCGCAATGCAATCGACGACGCCGTCAAGGCGAAGTGAGAGGCCGCGGCGCCGCGCCGACCGCGCGCCGGCACAACAACAGCGCCGTGTAGGCGCTCTTGGCGAGCACTACGGCCGCTGGCGCCGCCATCGGCAAGAGGTCGACGCCCGCCGGCGCGGCGAGGAAGGCGCGGCTCACAGGCAAGCGATGCAGTCGATCTCGACGAGCCCGCCCTTGGGCAGTTCCTTGACCGCGACGGTGGCGCGCGCCGGCTTGTGGCCGCCGAAGTGACGGCCGTAGACCTCGTTGACGGCGGCGAAGTCGGCCATCGACACGAGGAAGATCGTCGTGCGGGCGACGTGCGCGAGCGACGCGCCGCCGGCTTTGAGCACCTCGGCGAGGTTCTTCAGCACCTGGTCGGCTTGCTCGGCGGCGGTCACCCCGACCATCTGCATGGTCTTGGGGTCGAGCGCGATCTGACCGGAGCAGAACAGCAGGTTGCCGACCTGGACGGCCTGACTGTACGGGCCGATGGCGGCCGGCGCGGAAGCGGACGAGACGGGAGCGAGCTTCATGGGTGCTGGGTGCGCGGCCGCAGCCGGTCGCGCAGCGCGCGCTCGACTGCCGGTGGCAAGAAGGAACTGACGTCGCCGCCATTGCGAACGATCTCGCGGATCAACGACGACGAGACGTAGCTGTACTGAACGCTCGGCATGACGAATACCGTCTCGATGCCGGACGCGAGGTGCCGGTTGGTCAGCGCCATCTGGTACTCGTACTCGAAGTCCGAAACGGTGCGGACGCCGCGGAGGATGGCGCCGATGCCCTGAGCGCGGCAGAAGTCGACGACGAGGCCGGAGAACGTCGTCACCGTGACACGCGCATCCTTGGGCAGGACGTCGCGCAGCATCGCCACGCGCTCTTCGGGCGAGAACGTCGCCTGCTTGCTGGTGTTGACCCCGACCGCGACGGTCAGTCGATCGAACAGCGGCAGGGCCCGCTCGACGAGGTCGAGGTGGCCGCGCGTCACCGGATCGAAGCTGCCGGGGTAGAGGGCGGAGACCATGCGCGGGACTGTAACCTCCGCCTGCGGCGAGGCACGGACGCAGTGATGGTTCCGTCATCGTGGCCGCTTGTCGCCTGCAGCCTGTGGGCCTGCGCCGCCGCCGGCGCCGGCGCGTGGCACTTCGCCGCTGGCGCGCTGGTCGCGGCGCTTGGCGGCCTCGTCGGCGCTGCGGCGACGACGGCGACGCGCCGCGCCGCGCTGGTGGCGCTGCCGGCGTTCCTCGCCGCCGCGGCGCCGCCAGCGAGCGACCCGCCGCCGCCGCCGCCGGGGCTCGTGCGCGTGCACGGGCGCGTCGACCGCGTCGTGCGCACGCCGTCGCTCGGCGGCGCGCTGCTGCACTGCGGCGGCCTGCGCATCGCGCTGGACGAAGACCTTGCGGCGCTGCCCGGCGACACGGTCGAACTGCTCGGCCACGCCACGGCGCCGATCGCGCCGGGGGCGCCGGCAACGCTGCGCGGCGTCGCGGCGACGGCCCGCGTCGTGCCCGGCCCCGCGTCGCTGCCGCGACTGTGTGCGGCGGCGCGCCGCGCGCTCGAAGCGCAGCTGCTGCAGCTGCTGCCGGGCGAAGCCGGCCCGTTGGTCGCTGGCCTCGTGCTCGGCCGCGACACGCGGCCGTCGGCGGCGACGCAGTCCGCCCACCGCGGCACCGGCCTCAGCCACCTGCTCGCCGTCAGCGGCGCGCACGCGGCGATGCTGGCGCTGCTGTTCGGACTCGGCGGGCCGCGCGGCCGCCGCCGCATCCTCGCCAGCGGCCGCCGCACCGCCGCGCTGCTCGTGCTGCTGCTCGCTTATGCGCTGATAACGGGCGGCGAACCGCCGGTGCTGCGCGCCGTGTTCGGCTACGCGCTCGCCGCGTGGGCCGTGCACCTCGGCCGGCCATTCGGCGCCACCGCCGTGCTGCTGGCGCCAGCGCTGGTGACGGCCTTCGTCGCGCCCGACGCGCTGTTCGGCGCCAGCTTCCTGCTCAGCTACGCCGCCGTCGGCGGACTGCTGCTCGCCGGCCACCCGCCGCGGGACGCCGGCGCGCTGCGCCGCTGGGTGTGGGCGCCGCTCGCGGCTTCGGCGTGGGCGACGCTGCTGACGGCGCCGCTGACCTTGTGGTTCTTCGGCCAACTGGCGCCGTGGACCGTGGCGCTGACGCCGCTGTTGGCGCCGCTCATCGCCGTGCTGCTGCTCGGCGGGCTCGGACTCGCGCTGGTCGGGCTGTGCGCGCCGGCTGCCGCCGCAGCGACGGCGCCAGCGCTGGCTGCCGCCGCCAACGCCTACCTCGCCGCTGTGCACGCCGCCGACGCGCTGCCGTGGACGCCGTTGCCGGCCTTGTGCGCGCCAGCGCCATGGGCGCTGGCCGTCGCCGCACTTGGCGCGCTGGCCATGCTGCGCCAAGCGCCCGACCGGCGCGGCGTCGCCGCGGCGGCAGCACTGCTGGCGGCGCCGCACTTCCTGCCGCGCGCGGAGGCGACGGAACCGTTCCTGCTGCTCGCCGCGGTCGGCCACGGCCAGGCCTGCCTGCTTGGCGACGCCGCCGGTCGCCGCATCGCCGTCGATTGCGGCAGCGTGCAGGTGCCCGGCCGCGCCGCCGCGCAGCTCGCCGAGGCGCTGGTGCGCCGACGCCTCGACCTGCTCGTTGTCTCCCACGCCGACGCCGACCACCACAACGCCGTGCCGCTGCTGCTCGAACGCGTGCGCGTCGACCGCGCGCTGCTGCCGCAGCAGCTCGTCGACAGCCCGTTGGCGCGGCAGCTCGCGGCGCACGGCGCCCGGGTGGCCGCCGTGCCGCCCGGCGCGCTCGTCGCGCCCTGGCCGGGTCTCGTCGTCGCCGCGCCAGCGTTGCCGGCTGGCGCGCCGGACAACGACCAGAGCCTCTGGGTGCGCGCCGACGTCGGCGCGACCCGCGTGCTGCTGACCGGCGACGCGCAGGAACTCGGCGTCGCCGCCGCGCTCGCGCAGGGTCTCGCCGGGCCGTGCGACGCGCTGGTGCTGCCCCACCACGGCCGCGCCAACGCCAACGCCGCGCGCCTGCTGGCGGCTTGCCGGCCGGCGTCATGCCTGGCGTCGGCCGCCGCCGCCGACGGACCAACGCGCCTCGGCGCGTTGGCCCAGGCCGGTGGCGCAGCGCTATGGAGCACCGGCTTGCACGGCGCGCT
>Ga0194132_10000910_pt1 | contig 60606 bp, 57 predicted proteins | sample TA2KigOf80mmetaG_FD_148612 | JGI IMG/M metagenome (GOLD analysis project Ga0194132, IMG submission 148612) | Freshwater microbial communities from Lake Tanganyika, Tanzania - TA2015054 Kigoma Offshore 80m | ecosystem: Environmental > Aquatic > Freshwater > Lake | place: Tanzania: Lake... | reverse complement strand
CGCGCGCTAGCGAGCATTGCATCGAGCAACTCGCGGCGTTCCGCCGCCACCACCTGCGGAACCGTCCTCTTGGCGAATTCGGCGCGTATGCCATCCTTGAGAATGCCGATCAGGCGCTGGCCTGCTCCGAGCTCGTTGCCGCCGCTGTTCGCCCGGTAGTACTCCCCGACATCGGCGATCCGCCAATTGACGAAGAAATCGACAAGGACGTTCTTCTTCTCGGCAGTGAGGAACTGCTCCTGCGGATTGTTGATCGCCAACAGCTGGCCCGGGTAGCGCTCGACGCGCTGGATCCCCGGGATCTTGAAGTGGATACCAGGCTTCAGGTCCGTCGCGACGATCTTGCCGAGTTCGAACTTGATGCCCAGCTGCCGCTCATCGATCGTGAAGACCGACCCGAGCAGCAGTCCCGCCGCCACGAGCAATGCCACAAGCAAACCGGGGCTGGCCTTCATTGGCGTTCTCCGCGACTGCGCAACTCCTCGCGGGGCCGCGAAGTGGTCACGTCGATGGATGGCATCTGTTCGGTCGCGTTGCTGCGACCCGAACCGGCACCACCAACGGGCTGCCGGTACTCGAGGAGCTTGTCGAGCGGCAATACCATCATGTTCGAATTGCCGCTTGCACCGTCAACGATGATCTTGTTCGTCCGCGACAGCACGTCTTCAACGGTTTCGAGGTAAAGGCGCTCGCGCGTCACCTGGGGCGCCCTTTCATACTCCGCCAGCAGCGCCACGAACCGCGCGGCCTCGCCCTCGGCGTCTGCCACGACGCGTGCCTTGTAGGCTTCTGCTTCCGCCTGGCGGCGCGCAGCTTCGCCACGCGCCTTCGGCAGGACATCGTTGGCGTAAGCCTGCGCCTCGAACGCGAGGCGCTCGCGGTCTTCGCGAGCCTTGATCGCGTCCTGCACCGCGGCGTCGACTTCCTGGGGGAAATTCACGTCCTGGAGGTTGACCTTAGTGACCTCGATGCCGGTGTTGTAGTCGTCAAGGGTCTGCTGGATCAACTGCTCCGTCCGCAGGCCGATATCTGCCCGCCCCTCGCCGAGCGCGTAATCCATCTTGCTCTTGCCGATGATCTCGCGGATGGCGCTTTCACTGATGTCAGCGATCGTGCGCTCCGTCTCCCGCACGCTGAACAGGTACTTGACGGGATCTGTCTTGCGGTACTGCACCTCGAGATCGACGTCGACAATGTTCTCGTCCGCGGTCAGCATCCGCGTCTTGCGCTGGTCCTTGACGACCTCACTGATGTTGACCCGCTCTACGCTCTCGATGGGCCAGGGCAGGTGCCACTGCCAGCCCGGCATCGTCGACTCGACGTAGCGACCGAAGCGCAGGACGACGCCACGCTCGGCAGCATCGACCTGGTAGAAACCGGTAAAGGCCCAGGCGACGAGGATGATTGCGATCAGCGCGAAAGATCCGCCCGCAGGCTGGGGAGAACCGCTGCCCGTGCCACCACCGCGGCCGCCGAAGAGGCCAGCGAGCTTGCGCTGCCAGTCGCGCACGATCTTGTCCAGATCGGGTGCTGCCTGACGGTTACCGGCGCGTTCCCAGGGATTCTTGCCGTTGCCACCGGACTCATTCCAAGCCATGAACCACTCCATTTGTCTCGACCGGCCGACCGCGGGCCGCGGCCACGCACAGGATGCCCTCGCGCCGTCGCAATGCTTCGTAACCCGCCCGATCCATCTCGATCTCCATGCGCCAGCCGCCGTCGTTAAGAAGCCTCTCGGATACGACGTGCCCATTGGAGTACAACAATGCCCGGACCCGTGCCTGTGCCACTGTCAGATCGACAGTCCCGTGTACGACATCCCGCTGCAGATGCTCCGCGATAGCCGCGAGCACCAGGTCAATGCCGTCGCCGGTCGCTGCCGACATCCACACGCGCTCGGGAAAACCATTCCCCGCCCGGTCAACGCGGGGTGCGGTGGCGAGTATATCAGCCTTGTTGTAAACCTCGATCAGCGGAACGCCGTCAGCCCCGATTTCACGCAACACTTCCCGAACCTGCCCGATGCGCTCGCCCCGCGCCGGATCGGCAGCATCGACCACGTGCAGAAGGAGTCGGGCCGAGCGGGTTTCCTCGAGCGTCGACTCGAAGGCAGCTATGAGTTCATGCGGCAGCTCACGCACGAAACCCACCGTATCCGCCAGCACTATTCGCCCGCCTGCCGGCAGCGCTACAGCCCGCAGCGTGGGATCGAGCGTTGCGAAAAGCTGATCGGCGACCAGCGTTCCGGCGTCCGTCAGGCGGTTGAAAAGCGTCGACTTGCCGGCATTCGTGTACCCGACGAGGGAAACCACCGGCACGTCCTGCCGGCGCCGCTGCTGCCGCGACAGCTCGCGATGTCGCGCATGACGTTCCAGCCTTTCCTGCAGCTGCCGGATACGCTTCGTCAGCAGTCGCCGGTCGGTTTCAAGCTGCGTTTCGCCGGGACCACGCAGTCCGATTCCGCCTTTCTGGCGCTCGAGGTGTGACCAGCCGCGAACCAGACGCGTCGAGAGATGCTCGAGCTGCGCGAGCTCGACCTGCAACTTGCCTTCGAAAGTTCGCGCGCGCTGGGCAAAGATATCGAGAATGAGCCCCGAGCGATCGACCACCCGCCGCTCGAACTCCTTTTCGAGATTGCGCTCCTGACCGGGCGACAGATGATGATCGACGAGAATCAGCTCCGCGTTGGCGGCTGCCGCCAGAGCTTTGATCTCGGCGACCTTGCCGGTGCCGAGCAGGTAACGCGGATTGAGCGTGCGCAGCGGTGCACTGAGGGCAGCCACCACCTCGGCCCCTGCCGACGTGGCCAGGGCCGCAAACTCCTGGATTTCCTCGTCGAAAGGCGACCGGCCCACTGCTACGTGGACGAGCAGCGCGCGCTCACCGCGGTCCGGCCTGTCGAACAGCTGGCTGCTGCCAGCGAATGCGTCCGGTCTCGTGACGCGGGTGCCGTTCAGCCCCGGGGGTAATTCAGCGCTCAGCCAGCATCCTCTTCGTCGCCCTCGCCCTCGCCTTCGCCGCCGAGGCGGACATTGCGGGCGGGCACGACCGTCGAGATGGCGTGCTTGTAGACCATCTGGCTGACGCTGTTCTTCAGGAGCACCACGAACTGGTCGAAAGACTCGATCGTGCCCTGCAGCTTGATGCCGTTGACGAGATAGATGGACACCGGGACCTTTTCTTTGCGCAAGGCATTGAGGAACGGATCCTGCAGCATCTGTCCCTTGTTCGACATCCGCGACTCCCGGTGTGATTCGTGCTTTTCCGGTTTCTCGGCCGGCGCGCTTTTTGTTGGAAGAGAAAGTCTGGTCATACCCCAGGTTCCCGGCTTTCGTACGCCCGCCCATCATATTGCATCGTTACGTCCGGCGCGACACCCCTGCCGCGTCCATCGCCCGCGACACAACATCGACCGCATCGGTGGACGGCATCCGAATCGTCAAGTCAGCAGCCTCCGACCGCATCCAGGTCAGCTGTCGCTTGGCCAGATGCCGCGTCGCCAGGCCGGCAAGTCGCTCGGCGTCCGTCCGGTCGGTATCACCGGCAAGGTGCGCCCATATCTGCCGATAGCCGACGGCTCGCATCGACTGTGCGCCGGCCGACATGAGCGGCATGGCCATGAGTCCGCGAACTTCCTCGATGAATCCTGCCGCAAGCATCGCCGCAAGCCGCTGATCGAGATCCTCATAAAGTGCCTGACGGTCCGCAGGTTCGAGCGCGATGCGAAAGAACTGCGGGCCCGCAGCCGCTGCCCGCCCCTGCAAGCTGCTGATCGGACTGCCGGTCAACCGATGGACCTCCAGCGCGCGCTGGATACGCTGCCGGTCAGTCGGTCGTATTCGGCCTGCGGCCAGCGGATCGATTCGGGCAAGATCCGCATGCAGGGCCGCCCATCCCTTCTCGGTCGCTTCGGCATCGATCGCCGCCCGCACGGCCGGGTCCGCCGCCGGCAGATCATCAAGCCCGCTCCACAGCGCCCGAAAATAAAGCATCGTGCCGCCGACCAGCAGCGCGATGCGGCCGCGCCGCGTGATGTCACCGATGGCACGCAGTGCATCGTCGCGGAACGCGCCGGCAGAATATCGCTGCCAGGGGTCGCGCACATCGATCAGGTGGTGCGGCAGGCCGCGGCGCTGCTCCCGGCCCGGCTTGGCCGTGCCTATGTCCAGGTGGCGGAAGACCATCGCTGAATCGACGCTGATGATCTCGACGTCGAATCGCGAGGCCAACGCAAGGGCCAGCGCCGTCTTGCCCGATCCGGTCGGGCCGTACAGGCAGATCGCTGGCACGGGCTAACGGCCTCGCAGGAACAGGCGATCGAGATCGGCCATCGTCACCTCGACCCAGGTAGGCCTGCCATGGCTGCACTGGTCAGCGCGATCCGTTGCTTCCATTGCGCGCAGCAGCGCATTCATCTCCGTGATGCTGAGCTGCCGGTTGGCGCGCACTGCGCAATGACATGCTGCCGTGGCCAGCGCCGTGTCGACGCACTCCTCCACGCGTCGACTGGCGCCCGCGTCCGTCCAGTCGGACAGCCAGTCGCGCATGAGCGACGAAAAGTCCGCCCCGGCCAGTACCGTCGGAGCCGAGCGGATTGCAACCGTCGAGGGTCCGATGCGCTGCATGCCGATACCGAGGCTCGCGAGCAGTTCCTGCTGGGAATCGAGGATATCGGCTTCCCGCTGCGTCATCTCGATGACCTGCGGCACCAGGAAAGCCTGCGATGCGCCGCCGTTTGCCTGCTCCCGCTTCAACTTTTCGTACATGACGCGCTCATGCGCAGCGTGCATGTCGACGAGCACGAGCCCGCGGGAGGTCTGCGAGAGTATGTAGACGCCATGCAACTGTGCCACGGCGGTACCGAGCACGCCGGCAGGCGCCGACGCCGGGGTTGCAACCGCCTCTCCCGGCTGCACGGCGACGAATGACGCATACCGCTCAACCGCCTCGGCAACGGCCCCGGCGCCGCCGTCGAACAGCGATCGGGCAACCGGCGCGAAAGCTGCAGGCGCCGGACTGCCGGGGGGAACGTCGGCAGACTGCGTCGCACCGGGGCGCGTCAGCGCAAGACCGGCCTCGACGGCGCGCCGCACGAAGTCATGGACGCGACCCGGGTCGCGGAAACGGACCTCGAGTTTTGCCGGATGGGCATTGACGTCGACGCGCTCAGGATCCATCTCGACATGCAGCACATAGGCAGGATGGCGGCCGCCGTACAACACGTCCTGGTACGCGGAGCGAACGGCGCTCGCGAGCATCCGGTCGCGGACGGCGCGCCCGTTGAGGTACAGGTGCTGAAGATCGGGCTGGCTGCGTGAGAACGACGGCCGGCAGATCCATCCCGCAATTCCGATGCCGCCTTCCTCACGCTCGATGTGGAGGGCGGACTGCAGGAATTCCTCGCCGGCGAGATCGGCGATGCGTCGCTCACGCCCCGCGCGATCGGCCGCAGGCTGCAGATCGAGGATCACACGGCGGTTGTGGGTCAGCCGGAAACCGGTCGAGAAGCGGCTGAGCGCGAGGCGTTCGACCATCGCCTGCACATGCTGGAATTCCGTCCGCTCTGCCCGGAGAAATCGCCGGCGAGCCGGCGTCCGGGCAAACAGTTCCCGCACCTCCACGGTGGTGCCCTCGGGATGCGCGGCTGGTCTTTGCATGCCGACGATGCCATCGGCAGCCGCGACCTCGTGCCCCGCCGGTTCGCCCCTGCGCCGCGATATCAACCGGAACTCCGACACCGAGGCAATGCTGGGGAGCGCCTCGCCCCGGAAGCCGAGTGTCGCAATTCGCGCCAGGTCGTCGAGGCTCTCGATCTTGCTGGTCGCATGGCGGGCCAGGGCCAGCGGCAGCTCATCGGCGGGAATTCCCTGGCCGTCGTCGCGCACACGAATAAGGCGTGTGCCACCCGCTTCCACCTCGATATCGATCCGGCGCGCCCCGGCATCGAGGCTGTTCTCGAGGAGTTCCTTGACGACCGACGCCGGCCGCTCGACTACCTCGCCCGCGGCGATCTGGTTGACGAGATGGGGCGGGAGCTCGCGGATGGGCATGCCGCGATTGTTGCAAATGACCGCCGGGCTGTCATGGCGGCCGGCCGACCAGCGCCGCTTCAGGTCTCCTGCGCCAGCGGGATGCGCAGCAGTCGCCCTGCTGCCAGGCGGTCGCCCTGCAGGCCGTTGGCACTGCGGATTCTCTCGACGCTGGTGCCGTAACGGCTCGCCAGGGCGGACAGGGACTCGCCGCGTTGCACACGGTGTTCAACGACCGGCGGCGCCTTCGGCCCGGCGAGCGCTGCGATGAGCGAACCTTCCGGCGGGTTGCGGTAGAAGTAATTGCGCACGCCGCCGAGAATCGAACGTGCGAGGCGCTCGCGCCAGACAGGATCGTTCAGGCGCTGCTCCTCGGTCGGGTTCGAGATGAACGCCGTTTCCACCAGCACAGACGGGACGTCCGGCGACTTCAGCACCATGAACGGCGCCTGCATGACACGTCGCTTGTGCACGGTTCCGACGCTGGCCATCGACTGGATGATGTCTCCCGCAACGTCGATGCTCGAACTGAGTGCAGCGCCCTGGGACAGGTCGAGCAGGACGGATGCCAGCATCGGATCCTGCGCGCGAAGCGAAACGCCGCCTATCAGGTCGGCGGCGTTCTCACGTGCTGCCAGCCGGCGCGACGCTTCGTCCGTTGCGCCTTTCTCGTTCAGCACGTAAACCGAAGCGCCGCGGACGCTGCGGTTGTACACGGCATCGGCATGTATGGAGAGGAACAGGTCCGCCCTGGCGGCCCGCGCGCGCTCCATGCGGCCGCGCAAGGGTATGAATTCGTCGCCGCTGCGCGTCAGGAAAGCGCGCATGCCGGGCTCGGCGTCCACGATCGCTGCCAGCTGCGTCGACAGCCGCAGCGTGATGTCCTTCTCCCGGAGCCCTTTGGGTCCGTGCGCACCAGGATCCTTGCCGCCGTGGCCGGCATCGATGGCAATGACCAGGTCGCGACCGGCTGGCCTGGCTGCCGCGCGCGGCGCCGGTTCAGGCTCGCGGGCAACGACCGGCGCAACAGCTACGGGTACCGGCGCTGCAACTGGTGCAGGGCCGGCGTTCGATCCGACGCGCACGACCAGTGCTACGCCGCCCTCGTGTGACTCCAGCGCTGCGAACGACGGCAGCGTCGCTGGCAGGTCCAGCACGACCCGGACGGATCCGTCGAGCCGGTTGGCGATCCTGACGGCGGTCACCGGTCCGGCACCGCCCGGCAGCGGCGATGCGCTCTGCGGCCAATGGGCCGACAGCACGTCGACAACCACGCGATCGGGTCTGGTGAGGGTGAAGTAACGGTATGCGGCCTTGCCGCTGAGGGGCACGGTCAGGATCGCCCCCCCGGCCGGATCGGCCTGCAGAGCCGGACGGTTCAAGGTGACGCCGGCCTGCGCGCCAGCCACTGCAGCCAGCAGCAGCCCCAGAAGGCCCGACCATTGCCGTGCCCTAAACATCCCGACGCCTCGTGCCATAACCCGTGGTGAGTATAGGTCAGGGATCCGGGATTTTGTATCTTTTTATCAACCTGATTAAAAGGATAGCGGCGATTACTCCCGCAATATCTGATAGAGGGCGTCTAAGCCTTGGAAGGCGCAGCCCTCGACGAATCCAATACCGCGCGACCTGTCGCTGACCGCGGCGACAGCAGCAGCTGCCGCCCCTTGCCTGCCACGGCAAGATGAACGACCAGGTCCGGCACGGGAAGGTGACCGAGGCCCTGCTCCGGCCACTCGATGAGCGCGATGTACCGTCCGCGCCACTCGTCGGCCAGGCCGAGATCAGCGAGTTCGCCGGGATCCCGCAGGCGATAGAGGTCGAGATGCAACACCCGATAGCCTGACAGCTCATAGGGTTCGACCAGCGTGTAGGTGGGACTCGGCACCCGGTCGCGATGTCCGAGCCCGGCCAGCAGTCCGCGGGCGAACGTGGTCTTGCCCGCGCCCAGATCCCCCTGGAGGTGGATGACCAGCGATGCCGGGTGCACCGCGAGTATCGCCGCCGCGAGTTGCCGTGCCCTGGCGATCGTGTTGGCCTCGTCGGCCAGAACTACGCTGTTGGATTCAGCCATGCCCGCAACGGCTCGAACAGATCGCCTGCCAGTAGTCCGCGCTCACCCGCGCGGGCCGCGTCGTCCGCGGCGCGTGCATGCACATCGGCAGCACAGGCAGCGGCGAGCAGCCGCATCGACGCAGGCGACTGCGCCATCAATCCCGCGGTGATTCCGGTCAACACGTCGCCCATGCCGCCGGTGGCCATGCCCGGATTGCCGGCATCGACCAGAAACGGCACTGCGCCCGCCTGGCCGATGAGCGTGCCCCGGCCCTTCAGTACGACGACACCGTGGTAGCGACTCGCAAGCGCATCCAGCGCTGCCAGCCGCCCAGCCTGCACCCTGGCGGCGTCCATCCCGAGCAGCCGCCCCGCTTCGCCCGGATGCGGTGTCAGCACCGCATTGGCGACGGCTCTAGGCCGCGCCGCCAGCAGATTCAGGGCATCGGCATCGATGACGAGCGGTCGCTGCGAGGCGAGCACCTGCTCGAACAGGCGGAAAGCCCACAGGTCACGACCCAGCCCGGGCCCGATCGCGATGACGGTTGCCCGCTCGATCAGTGGCGCGAGATCCGCAGCGCCATCGATGCCGCGACACATGAGTTCAGGACGAGCCGCCGCCAGCGCGGCGGCGTGTCGCGCCCTCGTTGCCACGCTCACGAGCCCGGCACCAGCGCGCAGGGCGGCCTCGGCCGCAAGACGAACGGCACCGGCCATGCCGTCATTGCCACCGACCACCAGCACGTGACCGAAATCGCCCTTGTGTGCGGTGCGGGAACGATGCGCGAGGACCCGGCGCCGATCGGCATCCCCCACCAGCTGGAACGCCGGGCGTGCATCGGAGCGCACATCGGCGCCGACGCCCAGCGTGTCGAGCACGATGCGGCCGGTAAAGTCAGGGCCGGATCCGAGATAGAACCCCTGCTTCAGCGCGATGAACGTGACGGTGGCGGCTGCGCGTATCGCGGCGCCGTGCACGGCGCCGGTGCCCGCATCCAGTCCGCTCGGCACATCGACCGCGATCACCGGCCGGCCGGACGCATTGACCGCTTCCACCGCTGCTCGCCATGCGCTGTCTAGCGGGCGATTGAGCCCGGTGCCGATCAGTGCGTCGATCACCACATCGGCAGTATCGAGCAGGGATGGATGAAACCGGATCGCGCTGCCGCCGGCTGCGACGAATTCGCGCCACGCTTGCGCCGCTGCGCCAGTCGCAGGCGACGCGTCGTCCATCGCCGCGACCACCACCTGCCTGCCAGCTGAAAGCGCCAGACGCGCTATGACGTAACCGTCGCCCGCGTTATTGCCGACACCGCACAGCACGAGCCAGCGGGCAGCACCGGGAAGCTGGCGCCTCGTGTGATGGACGACAGCCTCGCCGGCACGGCACATGAGTTCGTATGCGGGAACGTGCCGCTCCTCGATCGCTATCCGATCGAACTCCTTCACCTGCGCCGGCGCGTATGCGTGCTGGGTAGTGACGGACATGCGCGGATTATACTGGCCGCTCCGCTGCCGCCCGGCGCCCGACTTGCAACGATCCTACGCAGACCTCCGCGAGCGCATTCGCCGGTTCGGCCAGGAACTCGGTTTCCAGCAGGTTGGAGTCGCCATGGCGGAACCGGCCGGCGCGGCCGAGCGCCTGCGCGACTGGATCGCCCTGGGTTACAACGCCGACATGGACTGGCTCGCGGCGCAGGCCGACCAGCGCGGCAATCCAGCGCTCGTCGTGCCCGGCACGATCCGCGTGATCTCGGCCCGGATGGACTATTGGCGGGAGGAAGCCTCGCCTGCAAGGACAGTGGCCCGCGACGGCGATCTCGCCTGGATCTCGCGCTATGCGCTCGGGCGCGACTACCACCGCGTTCTCAGGCCCAGGCTGCAGAAACTTGCGGAACGGATTGCAGCGGAAATCGGCCCGTTCGGGTATCGGGCGTTCGTCGACAGCGGACCGGTGATGGAGAAACCGCTGGCCCAGCTTGCAGGGCTCGGCTGGATAGGCAAACACACCAACCTCATCAATCGCGAGGCCGGTTCGTGGTTCTTCCTGGGCGAGATCTACACCGACCTGCCGCTGCCGGTGGACGAACCCGCCGCCGATCACTGCGGCAGCTGTCGTGCCTGCATCGATGTCTGCCCGACGGGCGCGATCGTGGCGCCCTACGTGCTCGATGCACGCCGCTGCATCTCGTGGCTCACCATAGAAAACACGGGATCCATTCCGCCGCCCCTGCGCGAGCGCATCGGCAATCGGATTTTCGGCTGCGACGACTGCCAGCTGTACTGTCCGTGGAACAAGTTCGCGCAGCAGAGTGCCGAGCCCGGCTTCGCCCCGCGTCACGGCCTGGCTACGGCAGCACTCATTGAACTGTTCGGCTGGGACGAGTCCACATGGGCGGTCCGCACCGAGGGCAGCGCCTTGCGGCGCGTGAGTTACGAATGCTGGTTGCGGAACCTCGCAGTGGCACTCGGCAACGCGCCGCGCTCACGCCAGGCGCGCGAAGCTCTGGCGGCGCGTGCCGATCATCCGTCGGCGCTGGTGCGGGAGCACGTCGGCTGGGCGCTCGAACGCCAGCGGGCTGACCATTAGCGACGACTGCCAGCGCTCACCGGCACGTTGTCGATGAGCCTCGCCCGGCCGAGCCAGGCCGCAGCCAGCACACGCAGGCGCCTGTCGTCCGGACCGGGGCGCGCGAGGTCGTTCGCTGTGCGCACCGCCACGTAGTCGGGACGGAATCCGCCGGCTCGCAGCCGCCTCACGGCATCCCGTTCGAGCCGGGCATAGTCCTTGCGCCCGGCCGCAATCCTCTTCGCGCAATCGCGCAGCGTCTCGGCCAGCAACGGGGCAACAGACCGCTCAGCCGGAGTGAGGTACTGGTTGCGCGAACTCATGGCGAGCCCATCCGGCTCGCGCACTGTGGCGACACACGCCATGGCGACCGGCACCTGCAGGTCGGCCACCAGCCGGCGCAGTATGGCCAGTTGCTGAAAATCCTTTTCGCCAAACAGCGCGACTTCGGGCCGCACGACGTTCAGCAGCCGCAGCACGACGGAACAGACGCCGTCGAAATGCCCGGGCCGACTGGCCCCGCACAGCTCGCCCGACAATCCGGGAACCGAGACCGTCACGGCACGGTGCGTATCGTGTGGATACAGCGCCTTTACGCCGGGGGCGAACAGGAGATCGGCGCCGGCCGCGCCGAGCAGACGCCGATCGGCAGGCAGGGTGCGGGGATAGGCTGCGAAATCCTCCCGCGGACCGAACTGCGTCGGATTGACGAAGATGCTCACGACCACGCGGGCCACCCGGCGGCGCGCAGCCTCGACCAGAGCGATGTGGCCTGCATGCAGGTTGCCCATGGTCGGCACCAGCGCCACGCTGTCACCCGCCGCCGACCAGGCGGCGACGGTGCGCCTCACTGCGCCGGCATCACGGAGGAATTGCATCGGCAGTCCGCTGCGGCTCAGGAAAAGCAGTGCTGTGGAGACGGGTAGCTGCGGTCCTTGACCGCACGTACGTAGCTCGCGCAGCCGTCGGCGAGCGAGCCCGCTCCTTCCATGAAGTTGCGGACGAAACGGGGCACGCGCCCTTGCGTAACGCCAAGCGCATCGTAAAGGACGAGTATCTGCCCATCGACGTGCGGACCTGCGCCGATGCCGATGACCGGCACAGCGACGGAGTCGCGCACGGCCTTGCCGACCTCGCTGGGTACGCACTCGAGCAGTACGATGTCAGCCCCGGCGTTTTCCAGTGCGCGCGCATCATCGAGCATCTGTCGCGCCTGGGCCCCGTCGCGACCCTGGACCCGAAAGCCGCCAACCTTGTGGACCGACTGCGGTTTCAGGCCGATATGGGCGCATACGGGAATGTCGTGTTTCGCGAGGTGTTCCACGATGCGCACCTGCCCGGCCCCGCCCTCGAGCTTGACCATCATTCCGCCGCCTTCCTGCATCAGGCGTACGGCATTGTCGAGCGCCTGTACAGGGGTGGTGTAGCTCATGAACGGCATGTCCGCGACAAGGAAGGCGCGGCGCAAGCCGCGCGCCACGCTGCGCGAGTGATAGATGATGTCGGCAACGGTAACGGGCACCGTGGTGTCGTGGCCCTGCACCACCATCCCGAGTGAATCCCCGACAAGCACGAGATCGGCGCCGGCCTCGTCAACGAGGAAAGCGAAACTCGCGTCATAGGCGGTGAGGCAGGCAATCGGCTCGCCCGCGCTCTTCATGGCGCGTAACGTCGACACCGTTACCGGCGGCTGCGGCATTCCCCGCTGTTCGAGCTGCTTGTATACCACTGTGGATTCCCGTCGTTTGCCCGGACTCAGGCCAGCGCGGCCGCCACCGGATTGAAGAAGTGCCTGCCACTGCGGACCCTGTCGATTTCGGCCAGCAGGAGCGCGAAGTGGTCCTCGTTGTGCACCGGATCGATGGTGGCAGCGTTCACGATCAGCAGCGGCGCTGCATCGTAGGAATGAAAGAACCGCGAATACGACTCCGCGAGACGTTCGAGGTACCGCCTGTTCATGCGCTGCTCGAAGGCGATGCCGCGCCTCGCGATCCGAAACAGCAGGGTATCGACCGGCGCCTGCAGGTAGACGACAAGATCCGGCACCGGCGGTTCTATATCGAGGGACTCATGCACCCGCTCGTACAGGGCGAGCTCATGCCGATCCAGATTGATCTCGGCGAACATCCGGTCCTTCTCGACCATGAAGTCCGCGACCAGCGTGGAATTGAACATGTCCGGCTGGCGCAGCTTCTCGACCTGCCGATACCGCTGAAACAGGAAGTACAACTGGGTCGGCAGTGCGGCACCGCGGGGATCGCGATAGAACCGCTCGAGGAACGGATTGAATTCCGCCTCCTCGAGCATGAGTTCGGCGTCCAGGGACTCGGCAAGACGGCGCGACAGACTCGTCTTGCCGACGCCGATCGGTCCTTCGATGACGATGTAGCGCCTGTGGCCCATGCCGCCTTCTGTTCTTGTTGTCGTCGCGGCGGGCGCGCCCGCGCCATCTGTCAGCCGACCGCCACGAGACCGCCCGCATCCAGCGCTGCTGCCAGGGACGAGAGCGATCCCACTCCCGGGACTTCCAGCGTCGGTGCAATCTCCAGCAGGGGGAACAATACAAAATTTCGCCGGGCAATGCCCGGGTGCGGCAAGCCCAGGTCAGGGCTGTCGATGCGCCACGCCCCATGCATCAGCAGATCGAGGTCGATGGTCCGCGGGCCCCAGCGCGGGCCTGCAGGATCGCGCCCCTGCGATTGCTCGATACGCTTCAGGCAGCGGAGCAGTTCGATCGGAGGCAGCCCGGTCAACACTCCGGCGACGCCGTTCACGAAGTCGGGCTGATCGGTGACGCCGAACGGCGGATTGCGAAATAGCCTCGACCGGCATTCGACGCGGGTGTCGGGCAGCCTGGCGATCGCCGCCAGCGCCGCGGCGATCTGTTGCAGCGGCTCGTCGAGGTTGCTGCCAAGCCCGACGTATGCGGGCGTCCACTCGCGCGGCTTCACCATGCGTCCGGTCGCGGGGTTGCGCAGCCGCTCAGACGCCCGGCTGGAGGTCCGGCTGGGTTTCCGGCGCATCCTCGCGCACGCGACGATGGCCGCGACGACGCCGGCGGGGGCGTCGTGGGGTGCCGTCGCCGTCGCCGCCGCCGCTCCTGCCGACGCCGAGCGCCTGACGGCGCTGGTCCGCCGGCAATTCCTGCAGGCGCGTCCACCAGTCAGCGATTGCCGGGTCGGCATTGCCAACCCGGGCGCGCAGGAGATACAGATCGTAGGCGGCGCGGAAACGATCGCTCTCGAGGAAAGCGAGTGCGCGCGCACCGCGTGTCAGGTCGAATCGCGCCTGCAGTTGCAGCATCTCGCGCATGGGGATGGAGAACCGCTTCGGCATTGCTATGCGCTCCGCCTGGTCGCGCGCCAGTTCGGCGGCCGCGTTGGCAAGCGCCTGGTAATCCGACATGCCGCCGGCGGCAAGCTGGGCCGCGCGTTCGGCGACGGCGCCCCAGAGAAAGACACCGATCAGGAACATCGGCGTGACCGGCCGGTCGTCGGCGACACGCTGATCCGTGTTTCGCAGCGCGTCCTCGATGAACCTCGAGCGCGAATCGCCACCCGGACCCATCCATGCTGCCGTCGCCGGGAACAGCCGCGGAAAGAGCCCGTATCGCTGCAGCTCGTGATAGCTCGCCAGCGCATGACCGGACTGAAACAGCTTCAGGAACTCGTCGAACAGCCTCGCGGGAGGGACGCCGTCGAGGAGTCCGCCCAACGAAACGATCTCGTCGGCAACTGTTGTATCCATCGAGAAACCGAGCTTTGCCGCGAAGCGCGCTGCGCGCAGCATGCGGACCGGGTCTTCGCGGAAGCGGGCTTCCGGGATGCCGATCATCCTGAGCTGGCGGGCCTGGATGTCCGTGAATCCGCCGGTGAAATCCCAGACCGAAAAATCGGCGATGTTGTAGTAGAGCGAGTTCGCGGTGAAGTCGCGCCGCCAGACGTCTTCCTCGATCGTTCCATAGACGTTGTCGCGCAACAGCCGACCGGACTCCGCCGACACCTGCCGTTCGGCTCCACCGTCCTCCTCGTTGCCGACGCCACGAAATGTCGCCACCTCGATGATCTCGCCACCATAACGGATGTGCGCCAGGCGGAAACGGCGACCGATCAGGCGGCTGTTGCCGAACAGCGCCCGCACGTCCTCGGGATGCGCATCCGTGGCGACGTCGAAGTCCTTCGGGCGGCGACCGAGCAGCAGGTCGCGCACGCTTCCGCCGACCAGGAAACCCTGGTAGCCAGCATCCTTCAGACGATAAAGAACCTTGAGTGCGTTCCGCGAGATGTCAGCCCTGGAGATGGAGTGCTCGGACCGGGAGATGATGCGAGGCACTGCGGGCTGTGGCTGTGCTGATTCCGTCAATACGACGTCCGGCTTGTGGGATGGAATTCGAAACCTATAATAGCAGCCCGCTCGAGCGGCGGGCAGCGCCCGTATCCCCGGCTCCCTTCGTCTAGCGGTCCAGGACGCGGCCCTCTCAAGGCTGAAACATGGGTTCGATTCCCATAGGGAGCGCCAATCATGCGTTTCGCCGCACTTCCTGCCTTGCTGCGCCGGCTGGCCGCGCTCTGCTATGACCTGCTGGTTCTCACCGGGGTCGTCATGGCGACGTCCTTCGGCGTCGTGGTGTCGCGCGCCGGCGAGGCCGTTCCTGCCGGCGAGCGCTGGTTCCAGGCGTTGGTGCTGGCGCAGGCTGCGGCTTACTTCATCGGCTTCTGGTCCGCCGGGGGGCAGACGCCCGGCATGCGCACCTGGAAGCTGCGTGTCGTATCTCTCGATGGCACTTTGAAACCGGGTCGCGCCGTCGTGCGGCTGGTCGCAGCCATCGCAACCAATGCTCCGGCGGGTGCTGGCCTGCTCTGGATGCTCGCCAGCCGCGATGGGCGCGCCCTCCACGACCGGTTGAGCGGGACAATCGTAGTCAGGGCCGAAGGCCGCTAACGCGCTCGCGCCAGCATCACTCCCGCGACGATCGCCAGCAGCAGTGTTGGCGCACAGCCCACCAGCACCGGGTTAAGATCGAACACTTCACCACCGTCGGCGAGGCTGCGGCTCAACAGGAAATAAGCGAGCCCGATGACGATGCCCACCAGCATGCGGGCGCCCGTGCCCACTCGGCGCAGCTGGCCAAAGGCAAGAGCCAATGCAAGCACGGCCATGAACGGTATCGCGCAAACGGTGGCAACACGGCCCCAGAATTCGACCTCGTAGCGACGCGAGTCCAGGGCGTTGTGGCGCAGATAGCGGATGTAACGCCAGAGGGCTATTCCGCTCAGGGCTTCGGATCGCACGACCGACAGGCCGAGCAGGTCGGCGCTGAGCCCCGTGTTTTCGGCATACCGCCGCTCGCGTCGGACGGATGTGCCGCTCTCCGCGAAGCGGGTTTCCGCATAGTTCTGCAAGGTCCACTCGTCGCCGTCGCTGAGACTGGCGGAATCGGCACGGGCAACGCTTTCGATCTCGCCAGGCCCCTTCCACCGGAACAGCCAGACGCCGCTCATCTGCGACGGATCCCCGAGCTGGCTCATATTCATGATGACGTTTCCGTCCCGGACCCAGGCCGACTCGCTGCTGGCGAGGCCGGACGGGCCGTGCATGGAGAACGTGCGGTACTGCCGCGAGAAACGCTCGAGCGGGGGGGCGAGCTGGAAGCCGAGACTGAAGCCGACGAGCGCCAGGACCGCGCTTGCAGCGATGACTGCGCGACCGAGCGCGAACGGGGAAGCACCCGCGGCTCGCAAAGCCACCAGCTCGCTCGCTCCCGCCAGCGCACCGAAGCCGAGCAAGGCGCCGAGCAGCACGGCCATGGGCAGCATCCGGAACGCCATGTCCGGCGTTTTCATGAGCGCGTAGGCGAAGCCCTGCAATATCCCGAACGCGCCGACACCGACGTCGTCCAGCTGGCCGACGAACTCGATGAAAAGACCGAGCGACAGCAGCACAGCGAGCACCAGTCCCGTGGTCGCGAACAGGGAGCGCCCCAGATAGCCGCGGACCAGTTTCATGCCGGTAGCCGCCCGGCCCTGCGCACACCGAAGCGCCGCCACAGGAGAAAAAGCGCCGCCGCGAGGAACAGCGCATGCACCCACCACATGCCCACGTACGGCGGCACCTGCTCGCGTTCGACCCATACCTTCGATGCGCCCAGCAGGTTGGCGTAGGTGATGTAGACCAGCACACCCACGCCGAGCCCGGCGTAACGGCCCTGCCGCGGCGACGAGTTGGCGAGCGGCACCGCCAGCAGGCCAAGCACGAGCGCCATCAACGGCACTGACAGGCGCCACTGCAATTCGGCGCGATCCGCCGGGTCTGCGGAGGCCAGCAGGTCGGACAGCGGTCGCGACTCGGGTTGCGACTCGGCGGAATTGGCGTCCGGCAATGCATAGGGAATGCCGTGCCGGACGAATTGCACGACGCGGAAGCGGGCTTCGCCCGGCATGCCTTCGTAGCGCCTGCCATCGCTGAAGGTCAGCATCCGCACGTCGGGATCAGCGGTTTCTACCTGATGGGCCTCGGCCGCAACGATGATTTCCACACCGGAATCGCCACGTCTTTCGACGAAGACATTGCGCAGGCGGCCGTCGGGTGTCACCTCCTCCGCGTAGACGACGGCACCGGCCTGACCGAAGGTCACGAAGCGCCCGGCCTCCATGACGCTCAGGTCCGCCCTCTCACGAGCCTGTCGCGCCAGTGTCTTCACCTCGCGCACGGCCGCCGGCGACAACTCGACTGCAATCCAGCCCACGCACAGCGCCAGCACCGCTGTGAACAGCATCAACGGCCGGCAGATCTGGCCCGGGCCGCCACCGCCGGCCAGCACGGCATACATCTCGCTGTCCCGGTACAGCCTGCCGAGCGCCATCAGGATGGACAGGAACAACCCGACCGGCACGAGGATCGTCAGGTACTGGATCGAGGTCAGCCCGAGGACGAGGAGCAACGCCTCGCGCGGCAGCTTGTTGGCCGCCGTATCGCCGAGAACCTGGGCAAACTGGTTGGCGATGAGTATGAGCAGCAGGACCGCTGTCACGACCAGCCAGGTCTGTGCCGTTTCCCGCAGGAGGTAGCGCTGAAGAATCGAAGCCAGAAATTCCTCCCCTCCGCTACACTAAAGGAACTGCACGGCTGACTCATGCCGGACGGCGCCCCGGCCATGATCCGGCCGCATCCGAAGAAAGGTCAAGCCGCAGCGTGCAGAAGGGAGTTCTCCAGGATGCGATTCTCGGTTACCACTCGTGATGCATCACGCCTGAAGGCGGGTTGCCTCGTACTGCCGGCATTCAGTGCCGGTCCGCTGCCCGCGGCGACCGCCGCCGTCGACCGCACATCACGCGGGCAGATCTCCGCGATCCTGCGTTCCGGCGACTTCCGTGGCGAGACCGGGGAGACACTGCTGCTGCCTGCGGTTTCGCGCGTCGCCACGCCGCGCGTGCTGCTCGTCGGAATGGGCGTCGCTGCCAAGCTAGATCGCAAGGCGTTCCGCAAGGCGTCGCGCAGCGCGGCCCATGCCCTGACCCGGATCAACGCCGCCGCCGCCGCGAGCTACCTCGCGACAGTCGACGTGCGCGACACCGATGCAAGCCGCCGTGCGCGCGTTTCGGTCGAGTGCTGGAACGATGCCAGCTATTGTTTCACCGCCATGAAGGGCAAGCCGGCCGCCAGCACCGGCAGCAAGAACAAGGTTGCCAGGATCGAACTGGGCGCTGCCCCGGCCGATGCCGCCGCCATGCGCCGCGGAATCACAGCGGGCCTGGCGCTTACCCATGCGCAGTCGCTTGCGCGAGACCTCGGCAACCTGCCGCCGAACATCTGTACGCCCGCCTACCTGGCGCAGGAGGCGCGCCGTATCGCCCGCGGTCAGCGCAAGTTGCGGGTAGAGGTGCTGAGCGAGGCACGCATGCGTCGCCTGGGCATGGGTTCGCTGCTCGCCGTAACGGCCGGCAGCCGGCTGCCGGCCCAGTTCATCGTCATGCGTTACCAGGGCGCCGCCGCATCCAGCGCGCCGGTTGTGCTCGTCGGCAAGGGCATCACTTTCGACACCGGCGGAATCTCGCTGAAGCCCGGTCCGCAGATGGACGAAATGAAGTACGACATGAGCGGCGCGGGCGCCGTCATCGCCGTCATGCAGGCAGTCGCAGAGCTCGCTCTTGCGCTTAACGTGGTCGGTCTCGTGCCGACATGCGAGAACATGCCCGGCGGCGCGGCGACACGTCCGGGCGACATCGTCCGGTCCATGTCGGGCCAGACCATCGAGATCCTGAACACCGATGCCGAGGGGCGGCTGATCCTCTGCGATGCACTGACCTACGGACTGCGCTTCAAGCCGGCGGCGATGATCGACGTGGCCACTCTGACCGGTGCCTGCGTCGTCGCGCTCGGCAAAGTCCGCAGCGGCCTGCTGTCGAACTCCGACCCGCTCGCCGCCGCCCTGCTGGCGGCGGGAGACGAAGCCGGTGATCCGGCGTGGCGACTGCCGCTCGGCGAGGAATACATGGACCAGCTGAAGAGTTCCTTCGCGGATGTCGCGAATATCGGCGGACGGGATGCCGGCACGATCACGGCGGCAGCGTTCCTGTCGAGATTCGTTGGCGATACGCCATGGGCGCACCTCGATGTGGCCGGCACAGCCTGGGCCACATCGCCCCAGAAAGGCAGCACGGGCCGGCCGGTGGCGCTGCTGGTCGAATACCTGAGCGGCCTGTAGAGACCACAGCGGAGCGCAGGCATCGATCCGTGTCATCGCCCAATCGCGTCGACTTCTACGTCCTGGCGGCCGACGATCCCGCCACCCGCCTGCGTTTCACCTGCAGGCTGGCAGAGAAGGCATGGCTGCTGCACCAGCGGGTCCACGTGCATGCCACGACCGCCGCTGTCGCATCCGATATCGATACGCTGCTGTGGACGTTTCGCCAGGGCAGCTTCGTGCCGCATGAAGTGATCGGGCCGGGCGCGGCCGGAAATTCACCGATTACCATCGGTCATGGCAGCAATGCCCCGCCCGGCGCCGACCTGCTGATCAACCTGGCCGACGAAGTGCCGGAGTTCTTCGAGCGATTTCCGCGCATCGCCGAAGTCATCGACGCAAGCGACGCCGTGAGGCGCAACGGTCGCGAGCACTTCAGGCTCTATCGCGAGCGCGGCTGCAGGCCGGAGACCCACAGCATCGGAGTGCAGTCATGACGGAGAAGCAGATCCCGGTTCTCACCGACATCGTGCTGCAGCCGGCAGACCCGGATCTGCCAGCGCATTTTTCGATCACCGACGAGGAATTGCGCGAACTGCAGGACCGCATCTCGACGGAGGGTTATGCGCTCATGGAACGCCTGCTGCACGAGGCGCTGCGCGAAATGGAAGCGAACCTGTTCGCCGACGTCATCGGCCGGTTGCGCGCCGAACTGCCGAGCATGATCGATGACGTCGTCAGCGAGCACTTAAGCGAGCTGCGGGCGCGCGATACCGAGCGGCGCTGATCGGCAAGGAAGGCCCCGGGCGTGTTACTGGAAAAAACCTATCAGCCGGCCGCCATCGAGCGGCAGATCTACGAGAACTGGGAACGGTCGGGCTATTTCGCACCGACAGGCAGCGGCCCGGCCTACTGCATCATGATCCCGCCGCCCAATGTGACAGGTACCCTGCACATGGGCCATGCATTCCAGCACACGCTGATGGACTGCCTCACCCGCTACCACCGCATGCGTGGCCACCGCGCCCTCTGGCAGCCCGGGACAGACCATGCCGGCATCGCGACCCAGATGGTCGTGGAGCGCCAGTTGAACGCGGCTGGAATGAATCGCGAGCAGATCGGCCGCGAAGCATTCGTCGCGCGTGTCTGGGAATGGAAGGAACAGTCGGGTGGCACCATTTCCCGCCAGATGCGGCGGCTCGGCAATTCGGTCGACTGGTCGCGCGACCGCTTCACCATGGACGACGACCTGTCGACGGCGGTTACCGAGGTATTCGTCCGGCTGCACGAGGAAGGCCTGATCTATCGCGGCAAGAGACTGGTCAACTGGGACCCGGTGCTGCATACGGCCCTCTCCGACCTGGAGGTACTGTCGGAACCCGAAAGCGGACATCTCTGGCACCTGCGCTACCCGCTGGCCGATGGCTCGGGCCATCTCGTCGTCGCCACGACGCGTCCGGAAACCATGCTGGCCGACACGGCGGTGGCCGTACACCCGGCGGACGAACGCTACGGCCGGTTCGTCGGCCGGCAGGTGCGCCTGCCGCTCACCGGCCGCCTGGTGCCGGTAATCGCCGACGAGTACGTGGAGCTGGAATTCGGATCGGGTTGCGTGAAGATCACGCCCGGACACGACTTCAACGACTATGAGGTCGGCCGGCGGCACGGGCTCCCGCTCATCAATGTTTTCGACCGCGACGCCCGCATCACGACCGGCGACACGCCCGCAGGAGCCCTGCCTCCCGGCGAGATACCGGCCGAATTCGTCGGCCTCGACCGCTTCGAAGCTCGCCAGCGCATCGTTGCCGCACTCGAGTCGGCGGGCTTCGTCGATCATGTCGATGCACACAACCTGCAGATCCCGCGCGGCGACCGCAGTAACGCGGTTCTCGAGCCCTGGCTCACCGACCAGTGGTACGTGAAGATCGCTCCGCTCGCCGCGCCGGCCATCGCCGCCGTCGAGAGCGGCGCGATCCGCTTCGTGCCCGAGAACTGGGCCAAGACCTATTTCCAGTGGATGCACAGCATCCAGGACTGGTGCATCAGCCGCCAGCTCTGGTGGGGCCATCGCGTGCCGGCGTGGTACGACGAGGCCGGCAAGGTATACGTCGGCCGCAGCGAGGCCGAGGTGCGCCGACGTCACAGCCTGCCGCCGGAGCTTTCACTGCGCCAGGACGAAGACGTGCTCGACACCTGGTTCTCGTCCGCGCTCTGGCCGTTCTCGACGCTCGGCTGGCCTGCCGACACTGCGGCCTTGCGCAGCTTCTATCCAACCCGCGTGCTCGTCACCGGATTCGACATCATTTTCTTCTGGGTGGCCCGCATGATCATGATGGGCCTGAAGTTCGCCGGCGACGTGCCGTTCCGGCAGGTGTACATCACCGGGCTCATCCGCGACGAGCATGGCGAGAAGATGTCGAAGTCGAAGGGCAACATCCTCGACCCCCTCGACCTCATCGACGGCATCGACCTCGAAAGCCTGGTGGCGAAGCGCACGAGCGGCCTGATGCAGCCGCACCTGAAGCCGAAGATCGAGAAGGCCACCCGCAAGCAGTTCCCGCAGGGCATACCGGAATTCGGCGCGGACGCGCTGCGCTTTACGTTTGCAGCTCTCGCGAGCACCGGGCGCGACATCCGCTTCGACCTGAACCGCATCGAAGGCTACCGGAATTTCTGCAACAAACTGTGGAACGCGAGCCGCTATGTCCTGATGAGCGTGGACGGCAAGCCGGTGGCGCCCGCTCCGGCAGGGATCGCCGACCGCTGGATACGCTCGCGCTTCGGTCGCGCGCTCGAGGTCGTGCAGGCGGAGATCGCGGCCTACCGCTTCGACCTTGCAGCTCGCGCGCTGTACGAGTTCACCTGGAACGAGTACTGCGACTGGTACCTGGAACTGACCAAGCCCATCCTGCAGGGCCAGGGCGCGTCTGCCGGGGAGCAGGCGGCAACCAGGCACAACCTGGTCACGATGCTCGAGTCACTGCTGCGCGCGCTCCATCCGTTGATGCCGTTCATCACGGAGGAGCTCTGGTCGCGGGTGGCGACACTGGCCGGAACTGCCGGGCCCAGCATCATGCTTCAGCCCTACCCCGACGCCGCGGCTTTTCCCGCCGACGACGACGCGGAAGCGGACCTGGAGTGGCTGCAGGGTTTTGTCCTGGGCATCCGGCAGATCCGCGGCGAAATGGACATCCCGCCGTCGCGCCTGCTGCCGGTGCTGGTGCAGGCAGCCTCATCCGCAGACCGGGAGCGCACAAGGAACCACGGGGCCTGGCTCCGCCAGCTGGCGCGGCTCGAGAGCATCACGGTTCTCGACGGCGGTGAGCCACCGGTCTGCGCGACCGCGCTACTCGGCGACACGCGCATCCTGGTGCCGATGGCCGGCCTGATCGATGTCGCCGCCGAGCGCGACCGGCTGCGCAAGAGCCTGGCGAAGGCCGAGGGCGACCGCGCGCGGGTGCTGGCAAAGCTCGACAATCCGGCGTTCGCCGGCAACGCGCCGGCTGGCGTCGTCGAGAAGGAACGCGAGAAACTCCGCGCCACCGAGACCGAGATACGCCAGCTGAGCGATCAGGTCGAGCGGCTGGCACGCCTCGGCTGAGCCCGACCGCAGCCCGCCGTCTGGCGCGATTCGCGCACCTCACGGCGATTTTCGTCTTTTCGTCTGCTCGCCGCCCCCGTAAACTGGTGGGCTGGAACGTCGGTGTTTCCATAATCGCCGGCTACCCCCACCATGACAGCATCCGAACACAACACCCGGCCGGGCCGGGCACTGCCCCCGGCGCGGCAAGGCCTCTACGACCCTGCGTTCGAGCACGAAGCCTGCGGAGTCGGCTTCGTCGTCGACATCAAGGGCAGGTCGTCGCACCAGATACTTGCGCAGGCCATCCAGGTGCTGCGCAACCTGGACCATCGCGGTGCCTGCGGTTGCGAGGTCAACACCGGCGACGGCGCCGGCGTGCTGCTGCAGATGCCGCACCGCTTCCTTGCCAAAGTGGCTGGCGCTGCGCACATCGAGCTGCCTGCGCCCGGGCAATACGGCTGCGGCCTGGTGTTCCTGTCTCGCGACGTTTCGAAGCGGCGCAAGCTCGAGCAGCGCTTCGAGCAGATCGTCCAGTCCGAAGGCCAGAGTTTTCTCGGCTGGCGCACCGTCCCGACGAGCAACAAGACGCTGGGCGACACGGCGCGGTCGTCGGAGCCGTTCGTCCGCCAGGCATTCATCGGGCGCGACCCGCAGCTGAAGGACGACCTGGCCTTCGAGCGCAAGCTCTACGTCATCCGCAAGCGCGCCTACAACGAGATCCGCACCTCGACGCTCGACGGCGCGGAACACTGGTACATGTGCAGCCTGTCCTTCAAGACGATCGTCTACAAGGGCATGTTGCTGACACAGCAGCTCACCGAGTACTTCCCCGATCTCCTCGATTCCACGATGGAGACGGCTCTTGCCCTGGTGCATTCGCGGTTCTCGACCAACACCTTCCCGAGCTGGGACCGCGCGCATCCCTACCGCTACCTCGCCCACAACGGCGAGATCAACACGCTGCGCGGAAACATCAACTGGATGAAGGCGCGGGAGGCCCGCTTCTCCTCCGAGATCTTCGGCGAGGACATGCAGAAGATCCCGCCGATCGTGAATCCGAACGGCAGCGACTCGGCGATGTTCGACAACGTGCTCGAGCTGCTCGTGCTGGCCGGCCGCTCGTTGCCGCACGCGATCATGATGATGATCCCGGAGCCCTGGTCCAACCACACCGGGATGGATGACGCGAAGCGCGCCTTCTACGAATACCACTCGAGCCTCATGGAGCCGTGGGACGGTCCTGCCTCCATCGCGTTCACCGACGGCACGCGCATCGGCGCCGTGCTCGACCGCAATGGCCTGCGGCCCTCGCGCTACTACGTCACCCGCGACGGCCTGGTCGTCATGGCGTCGGAAGCCGGCGTTCTCGACATCCCGCCGGAACGGGTCGTCACCAAGGGCCGGCTGCAGCCAGGCCGCATGTTCCTCGTCGACACCGAACTCGGCCGTATCGTCGATGATGCCGAAATCAAGGCGCAGGTCGCCAGCGAGCGGCCCTACCGTCAGTGGCTCAACGCGCACCTGATCCACCTGGAGAAACTGCCGCAGGCGCCCGAAGCGCCGGCGCCGGACCACGACACGCTGCTGCAGCGGCAGATTGCCTTCGGCTACACCTTCGAGGACCAGCGACTGTTGATCGCGCCGATGGCGCGCGACGGCGTCGAGGCCGTCGGCTCCATGGGCAACGACACACCACTGGCGGTGCTGTCGTCGAAGCCGCGGTTGCTGTTCGACTACTTCAAGCAGCTCTTCGCACAGGTCACGAATCCGCCGATCGACTGCATCCGCGAGGAAATCATCACGGCATCCGAAGTCTGGCTGGGGTCGGAGGGCAACCTGCTCGAGCCGCAGCCGGCGGACTGTCGCCGGCTGGAACTGCCGGCCCCGGTGCTGACGAACGAGCAGTTCGCGAAGGTACGCCGGCTGGACCTGCCTGGCATCAGGGCCGGGGTCATACCGAGCCTGTTCCGGGTCGCGCGCGGCGAGAAGGGACTCGTTGCCGCCGTCGAGGAAATCCGCGAGCGGGCGCGCCGGATGATCGAGGACGAGGGCCTGAACGTACTCATACTCAGCGATCGCGGCGTCAACCGGGACATGGCGGCCTTGCCGGCGTTGCTGGCGGTCGCGGGCCTGCACCATTACCTGATACGAGAGGGGCTGCGCACCCGGGTGAGCATCGTCCTTGAGACGGGTGAAGCCCGCGAAGTCCATCATTTCGCGCTGCTGATCGGCTACGGTTGCAGTGCTGTCAATCCGTACCTGGCCTTCGAAACGATCGAAGGCATGATCCGCGATGGCCTGCTGCCCAACCTGGATCAGAAGACCGCCTGCAAGAACTTCGTCAAGGCTGCAACCAAGGGCGTGATCAAGGTCATGTCCAAGATGGGCATCTCGGCCGTGCAGAGCTACCACAGCGCCCAGGTATTCGAGGCGGTCGGCCTGCGCCAGGATGTCATCGACGAGTACTTCACCTGGACTGCGTCGCGCGTGGGCGGCATGGGCATCGACGTGATCGCTCGAGAATCGCTGCTGCGCCACCGCGCTGCGTTCCCGCAGCGGCAGGTCGACGGCCAGACGCTAGCCGCCGGTGGCCAGTACCAGTGGCGGGCCGATGGCGAGTACCACCTGTTCAACCCGGAGTCGATCCACCGCCTGCAGAAGGCTGTGCGAACGGGCAGCTACGCGACCTACCGATCCTACGCCGCACTGGTCGACGACCAGTCGAAGCAGAAGGCCACCCTGCGCGGCCTCCTGGATTTCGTGCCGGGCAAGCCGGTGCCCATCGAGGAAGTCGAGCCGGTCGACAGCATCATGAAGCGCTTCAAGACAGGCGCCATGTCCTACGGCTCGATCAGCAAGGAAGCGCATGAGACCCTCGCCATCGCGATGAACCGGATCGGCGGCAAGTCGAACACGGGCGAAGGCGGTGAGGATCCCGAACGCTACCAGCCACTCGCCAACGGTGACTCGAAGAACTCGGCCATCAAGCAGGTCGCGTCCGGACGTTTCGGCGTTACCAGCGAGTACCTGGTCAGCGCGAAGGAACTGCAGATCAAGATGGCCCAGGGCGCCAAGCCCGGCGAAGGCGGCCAGCTGCCGGGTACCAAGGTGTACCCGTGGATCGCCAAGACCCGCCATACCACCGCTGGCGTCGGCCTGATCTCGCCGCCGCCGCACCACGACATCTATTCCATCGAGGACCTGGCCGAGCTGATCCACGACCTGAAGAATTCCAATCGCGAAGCGCGCGTGAGCGTCAAGCTGGTGGCCGAGGTCGGCGTCGGCACGATTGCGGCGGGCGTGGCGAAAGCCCACGCCGATGTGGTGCTGATCAGCGGCCACGATGGCGGTACCGGCGCTTCACCGCAGACGTCGGTCATGCATGCCGGGCTCCCATGGGAGCTTGGTCTTGCCGAGACGCACCAGACGCTGCTGCTCAACAACCTGCGCAGCCGCATCACGGTCGAAACGGACGGCCAGCTGAAGACCGGACGCGATGTCGTGATCGCCGCACTGCTCGGCGCCGAGGAGTTCGGCTTTGCCACGGCGCCGCTCGTCGCCGTCGGCTGCATCATGATGCGCGTCTGCCACCTGAACACCTGTCCGGCCGGTGTCGCCACGCAGGACCCACGCCTGCGCGAGCGCTTCGCCGGCAAACCGGAGCACGTGGTCAATTTCATGCGCTTCATTGCCGAGGACGTCCGCAGCCAGATGGCTGAACTCGGTTTCCGCAACCTCAACGAGATGATCGGACGAGTCGACCGGCTGGAGCCGCGCAAGGCGATAGACCACTGGAAGGCGAAGGGCTTCGACTTCAGCAACATCCTCTACCAGCCGGACCTCGGACCCGACGTGGGCCGCTACTGCCAGATTCCGCAGGATCACGGGATCGAGAAGTCCCTGGACGTCACCCGGCTGCTCGATATCTGCAAGCCCGCGATCGAGCGCGGCGCCACCGTCACGGCCGACTTGCCCATCCGCAACGTCAACCGCGTCGCCGGCACCATCACCGGCAGCGAAGTAACCCGTCGCTGGGGCGCGAAGGGACTGCCGCACGACACGATCCGGATCAGGTTCACCGGATCGGCTGGCCAGAGCTTTGCCGCGTTCATGCCGAAGGGCATGACCTTTTCCCTCGAAGGCGATGCCAACGACTACTGCGGCAAGGGACTGTCCGGCGGACGCATCGCCTTGTTCCCGCCCCTCACGTCGACCTTCCGGGCGGCCGAGAACATCATCGTCGGCAACGTCGCCCTCTACGGCGCGACGGGTGGCGAGGCCTACATCGCCGGCATGGCCGGTGAACGCTTCGCCGTGCGCAATTCCGGGGCAGACGCCGTCGTCGAGGCCGTCGGCGACCACGGCTGCGAGTACATGACCGGTGGGCGCGTCGTCGTGCTCGGCCCGACCGGCAGGAATTTCGGCGCCGGCATGTCTGGCGGCATCGCCTACGTGCTCGACGAGGCCGGCACTTTCCGCGAGAACCTGAACACCCAGATGGCAGGTGCCGAAGCGTTGCAGGATCCCGGAGAGATCGCCGCGCTCAAGACGATGATCGAGCGGCATCTGGCCCACACCGGCAGCGAGCGGGCACGTGCGGTGCTCGAAGCCTGGGACAAGACCGCCGGTCGTTTCCTCAAGGTGATCCCGCGCGACTACCAGCGCATGCTCGCCTGCATCAGCCGCGCGCACGACCAGGGCCTCACGGGCGACGAGGCGATCATGGTGGCCTTTGAGGAGAACGCGCGCGACCTGGCGCGCGTCGGTGGTAACTGAGCATGGGCAAGCCGACAGGATTCATCGAGTACCTGCGTGAGCCGCCGGTGGACCGCAGCCCGCGGGAACGCATCGCTGACTGGGCCGAATTCCACCACCACATGGACGAGAAGCGGCTGCGCCAGCAGGGTGCGCGCTGCATGGATTGCGGCGTACCTTTCTGCCAGACCGGGGAAATCATAAGCGGCGCCGCCGCCGGCTGCCCGATCAACAACCTCATCCCGGAGTGGAATGACCTGGTCTACCGCGGACTCTGGCGCGAGGCACTGGGCAGGCTCCACCGCACCAACAACTTTCCGGAGTTCACCGGCCGGGTCTGCCCGGCGCCCTGCGAAGGTTCCTGCGTGCTCGGGATCAACGCCCCGCCGGTAACCATAAAGAACATCGAGAACACGATCATCGATCGCGGCTGGGAGGAAGGCTGGGTCCTGCCTGAACCGCCGAAGAACCGGACAGGCAAGAAGGTCGTCGTGATCGGCTCAGGGCCGGCCGGACTGGCCGCCGCCGCGCAGTTGAACCGCGCGGGCCACGCCGTGACCGTCCTCGAGCGCGACGACAGGCCCGGCGGCCTGTTGATGTACGGCATTCCCAACATGAAGCTCGACAAGCGCGAGATCGTGGAGCGCCGCATCCGGTTGATGGAAGAGGAAGGCATCAAGTTCATCTGCAATGCCAACGTAGGCGACAACGTCGAGGCAATGCTGCTGCTCAAGGATTTCGATGCCACGGTCATCTGCACCGGTGCAACGCAGCCGCGCGACCTGCCTGTGGAAGGCCGCGGCTTGAAGGGCATCCACTTCGCCATGGACTACCTGACGGCCAGCACCAGGGCATTGCTCGCCGGCGCGCCGGATGCCAGTCCGATCCACGCCCGCAACAAGGACGTGATCGTGATCGGCGGCGGCGACACCGGCACCGACTGTGTCGGCACGGCGATGCGCCAGAGCTGCCGCACGCTGACGCAACTGGAAATCATGGCGAAGCCTCCGGCGGATCGTGCCGAGGACAATCCCTGGCCGGAGTGGCCACGCGTCTACCGCATGGACTACGGGCAGGAGGAAGCGGCGGCACAGTTCGGCGCGGATCCGCGCGGCTATCTCACGACCGTGACGCGCTTCGTGGGCGACGCCCAGGGACAGGTCCGGGAAATCGTGACGGTGGATGTCGGCTGGCGGCGTAACGCGCAGGGACAGATGACCCCCGTCGAAGTCGCCGGCAGCGAGAAGACACGCCCGGCGCAACTCGTGTTGCTCGCCATGGGCTTCCTCGGTCCCGAACAGGCGCTGCTAAAGGAGATGTCAGTCGGCGTCGATGCGCGCAGCAATATCGCAGCGGCCGAGGGCGAGTACTCGACCAGCATCAAGGGCGTCTTTGCCGCCGGCGATTGCCGCCGCGGGCAGAGCCTCGTGGTCTGGGCGATCCGCGAGGGACGCGCCGTGGCGCGTGCCGTCGATACCTACCTGATCGGCAGCTCCGACCTGCCCTGAGCAGCCGCCTCGCGGAGCAGGTAGCGGCTTAAATACACTCTTTAAGCTTTTGTTTTATTTATATTTCGACCTGCCATTCCGGGCCGGCGTTCGTGCGCGTGAGCAATCCGCGCAATCGGTCATGCAACTTCGCCTCAGCCCGATGCAAGATCGCCCATCGGCTGGCGTGGAGACATGGCGTGCCGGTCAATCGGGCAGACCCCGGCGTCGTTGAACGGCTTGCGGTCGTCGGGACCGACGGCAGGCAGCAGCGCGCTCTGGGCTTTTGGCGTGGCGCGGTTGACCTCGTCAGCCAGAACGACCTGCGCGAACAGGGGACCGGAGCACCGGCCATACCCCGCCGCAGCGGCTGGAAATCAATCGCCGGCTGCCGCCGGAGCGCAACCCCCGCACGAGCGGGTTCGCTGCGCGCCTGCGCGCCGAGGTGTCGAGCGACCGGCAGTTCGTCCGCCGCGCACTCGCGCTGTTCGCCGACACCGGATTCGTCTACTCCCTGTCGCCACCGCCGCTGGGCGCGAACTCCGTCGACGAATTCCTGTTCTAGACCCGCTCGGGATTCTGCGAGCACTATGCATCGGCACTGGCCGTGCTGGCGCGATCGGCGGGCATTCCCGCCCGGATCGTGGCGGGCTACCAGGGCAGCGAGCGCAACCCGTTCGGCGACTACTGGATCGTGCGCCAGGCCAACGCTCATGCCTAGGTCGAAGTGTGGCTCGATGGCGCGTGGGAGCGTGTCGATCCGACGGTCGTCGTCGCCCCGCAACGCATCGCCCAAGGGATCGACACCGCCGCCCTCGGGCCGGACGCCGTGCGCGACCGGATCTGGCCGTGCGGGTCAGGTCTGCCACCAGTCTGTACCTGCTGTTGCGCTACGGCCGCGAGCCGGAACCGGCACTGCAGCGGGAGTTCGCCGCCCTGGTGAAGGCCCTTAGTCCGCGCGCGCTTCCCGCAGGCTGAAGAGCAGCCAGGCCCCGGCCACGAACAGCAGGATGAGCGACAGGATGCCGAATCGCTGACTGCCGGTGGCCAGCGTGACCAGCCCTGTCAGCAATGGCCCGAGAATCGCGGCGAACTTGCCCACCATGTTGTAGAAACCGAAATACTCGCCGCTGTGGCTCACCGGCACGAGGCGCGCGAACAGCGAGCGGCTCAAGCTCTGCACGCCGCCCTGCACGAGGCCGACCGCCACCGCAAGGGCGTAGAAGCCGGCTGCCGTGTCGATGAACGGCGCAGCGACGGTCGCGCCGATATACACGACGAGGCCCGCCAGCACACCGATGCGCGGGCCGACCGACTGCGCCAGTCGGCCGAAGGCAATCGCTGCGGGAAACGCAATGACGTTGGTGACCAGGATGGCGGCCACCAGGTCGCGCGGACTCAGTCCGATCGCGATGCCATAATCGACCGCCATCTTGATGATCGTGTAGACGGCATCGATGTAGAGCCAGTAAGCGACAAGGAATCTGAACGCCAGTCGGTCAGCGCGGATCCGGCGCAGTGTCGCCAGCATCCCCTGCGCCCCGGCCCCGTCCGGGACGGCAGGTGGCGACTCCGGCACCCACAGGGCCAGCGGCACCGAAAAGACCAGCCACCACACCGCGACGCTGATGAACGCGGCTCCGGAGGCAGCTTCCGCCGAGGCGAACCCGAACGCCGCCGGGTCGTTGAGCATCGCGACGTGCGCTCCGAACAGCAACGCGCTGCCGATGTAGCCGCAGCCGAAACCGAGGGCCGACACGCGGTCCAGATGGCGGGTGGGCACCACATCGACCAGCAGCGCGTCGTAAAGGGCGTTGGCGACCGCAAAGGCGAAGGCGGCAACGACATAGAGGCCCAGCGCACGCTGCCACTGGCCCTGGCTGGCGAACGCCAGCGCCGCAGTTGCCGTGACGCCGAGCCAGGTCACCATGACGAGCCAGCGCCGGCGCCGGCCGCGTCGGTCCGCCGCCGCACCGAGCACCGGCACCAGCACCGCAACCAACAGGCTCGCCAGGGCGTTGGCGACACCGAGGCGGAACGTGCCGACCGAGGAGTCGGCCCCGTCGTTCCAGTATCCGGCCAGCATGAGCGGAACGAACGACGTCATGACGGTGAGCGCGAAGGCGGAGTTCGCCCAGTCGTAGGCAACCCAGCTCCACACGGCCCGGGTGTCGGGCTCACCCGGCGGCCGGCTCAGGAGCGGCTCTCCGCCTGACCCCGCAACGATTTCGCGAGCAGCACGGCATCCTCGCTGCCGGTGGCCGCACGGTAATAGCGGCGACGCACGCCGATGCGTTCGAATCCGGCGCGCAGGTACAGCTCGAGGGCGGCATCGTTGGATGCCCTGACCTCCAGATACAGCCGCCCGGCGCCGGCGCCCAACGCCAGCTGCATCATCGTCTCGAGCAGGCGCCGCCCGTAACCCAGCCGCCGGACGGAACCATCGACACAGAGATTGAGCAGGTGCGCCTCGCCGGTCGCGACTGACATCATCGCGTAGGCGACGACGTCACCTCGATCCTCGATGACGGCGCTCGCGTAACCCGCGAGCAGGCAGTCGCGGAAGATGCCCGGGCTCCACGGGAACTCGTATGAACCGCGCTCGATAGCGGCGACGCGCGGCACGTCGGTCTGGCGCATCTCGCGCTGCTGCGGCGTCAATGGGTTCGGATTGGCGCTCATGGCCCCGCAGGCGCGACGGTCCCGCGCGCCAGGCGCAGGTCGTCCCAGGACTTGCGCTTCTCCGCCGGTGAGCGCAACAGGTACGCGGGGTGATAGGTGACGACCAGCGGCGTGGCGCTCGCGCCGTAGCTGTGCACTCGCCCTCGCAACCGCCCGACCGGCAGATCCTGGCCGAGCAGGCTCTGCGCTGCGATGCGCCCCACCGCGAGGATCAGCCGCGGGCGTATGGCATCGACCTGAGCAGCGAGGTGACGGCTGCAGGCCTCGATCTCGGCAGGCTGGGGATCGCGATTGTCGGGTGGACGGCACTTCAGGATATTGGCGATGAACACCTGCTCGCGGCCCAGGCCGACGGCGCGCAACATTTCGGTGAGCAGCTGCCCTGCGGGGCCTACGAACGGTTCACCCTGCCGGTCTTCTTCCGCACCGGGCGCCTCGCCAATGATCATCCAGCGGGCGCTGCGTGATCCGACACCGAATACGGTCTGGGTGCGTGACCGGTGCAGCGCACAGCTGGTGCAGTCGCGCACGGCGGCGCGCAGTCCGTCCCAGTCGACGCCGGCGCCAGCAGCCCCTGCTTCCCCGCAGCCGGCCGCCGGAGTGCGCAGGCGCCACTGCATGATGCCGATTTCGCCCAGGATGGCGTTGCGGCGTGCAAGCCCGTTGCTCGCCACCATGGTCAGGTCCCGAGACGCCCCTCGTGCCGCGACCAGTTGCCGCTGCGTCGACGACGGGCGCGCCAGGCGCTCACGGCAGGCCCGGACAGCGCATAGACCACGCCGATGCACAAGAGCACCAGCGGCGGATTCATGGCGATCAGCACGAAGGTCAGCGGCACGACGAACGCATAGGTGAACGAGATACGCCCGCGTGCGCGAACTTCCTTGAAACTGTAGTAGGCGAAGCCCGACACCATCAGCGCGCCGGCAATGACGGCGACAGTGGCGGCGAGCGCCACCGTCTCGCCGCCCGTCCAGCCGAGATCGGTGCCCAGCCAGACCATGCTCATCATCAGTCCCGCGGCCGACGGGCTCGGCAGTCCTTCGAAAAAGCGGCGATCGGCCGTCCGCGAGCGCACGTTGAAACGCGCGAGCCGGAGTGCTGCAGCCACGGTGTAGACGAAGGCGGCGAGCCAGCCGAGCTTGGCCCAGATCCAGCCATAGTCGGCCAGCCGGACGAGGCCCCATTGATAGACGATGACGGCGGGGGCCAGCCCGAAAGACACCATGTCGGAGAGGCTGTCGTACTGCTTGCCGAACTCCGACTCGGTGTGGGTCAGCCGGGCAAGCCGCCCGTCGAGCCCGTCGAGAACGCCTGCGATGATGATTGCGATCGCGGCCGCCTCATAGCGCCCGTCGATGCTGGCGACGATGCCGAAGAATCCGGCGAACAGGCTGCCGGTCGTCAGGAGGTTCGGCAGCAGGTAGATGGCCCGGCGACGCGGACGCATCGGGTCAACGGCAGGCTCATCCATGGCGATCCTCCGCGAGGGTCCGGGGATCAGTTTGACATGGTTCCGGGAATGAATCAGCCGCTAGAATGACGGCGTTTTTCGCCGTCCCCTATGCTCATGCGCCTCAGCCAAATACCCTGGAACACCCTCAAGGAAACGCCGGCCGACGCCGAGGTCGTCAGCCACCAGCTGCTGCTGCGCGCCGGGCTTGTCCGCCGGCTGACTGCCGGGATCTTCACCTGGATGCCGTTCGGGCTGAAGGTGTTGCGCAAGGTCGAGGCCGTGGTGCGCGAGGAGATGAACCGCGCCGGCGCCGTTGAAGTGCTGATGCCCGCCGTGCAGCCGGCCGAGCTGTGGCAGGAGACGGGCCGCTGGGACCGCTACGGCGACCTGCTGCTGCGGATCCGGGACCGACATGAGCGCGACTACTGCTTCGGACCGACGCACGAGGAAGTCATCACCGAGGTGGCGCGACGTGAGTTGCGCAGCTATCGCCAGCTGCCGGTCAACTACTACCAGATCCAGACCAAGTTTCGCGACGAGATCCGGCCGCGTTTCGGCCTGATGCGCGCCCGTGAATTCATCATGAAGGACGCCTATTCCTTCCATCTCGACCAGGCGTCGCTCGAGACGACCTACCAGGCGATGGCAGAGGCCTATGCGCGGATTTTCCGGCGCCTGGGACTCAGGTTCCGCAGCGTCGAAGCCGACTCGGGCGAGATCGGCGGCGCGCGGTCCCAGGAATTCCACGTGCTCGCCGAGTCCGGAGAAGATGCGATCGCCTGGTGCGACGGCGACAGCTACGCGGCGAACATCGAGATGGCAGCCGCATTGCCCCCGTCCGCGCCGCGACCAGACCCGTCCGCCGCGCTGGCGAAGGTAGCGACACCGAAATCCCGCAGCATCGACGAGGTGGCTGCCGAACTGAAGGTCGCGCCGGAGCGCTGCGTGAAGATCCTGGTGGTCGAAGGCACCGACGGCGGAGTGGTCGCACTGGCCCTGCGCGGCGACCATTCGCTCAACGCGGCGAAGGCACAGCGACTGTCGCAGGTGAAAACACCGCTGACCCTGGCATCGCCGGAACGGGTAACGTCCGCCACGGGCGCTCCGACCGGGTTCGTCGGGCCGGTTGGCCTGCGCGTACCGCTGATCGCCGACCACTCGGCACTGGCGATCGCGGATTTCGTCGCCGGTGCGAACGAGGCCGGGTTCCACCACACGGGAGTCAACTGGGGTCGCGACACGCCGGTTCCCGCAGCAGCGGACCTGCGCAACGTCGTCGCCGGTGACCCGAGTCCGGGCGGCGGCGGCGCGCTGGCGATTGCGCGCGGCATCGAGGTGGGCCACATCTTCCAGCTCGGCGACAAATACAGTCGCGCGATGAATGCCGTCGTGCTCGACGAAGACGGCAAGGAACGCCCCACGATCATGGGTTGCTACGGCATCGGGGTCTCGCGCATCGTCGCCGCAGCGATCGAGCAGAACCACGACGCGAACGGCATCGTGTGGCCGGGCCCCATGAGCCCATTCGACGTAACGCTGCTGGTGCTGAATCCCAAAAACGCCGAAGCGGTCACGGCAGCCGCCGAGTCGATCTACGTTCAATTGTCAGGGGCGGGGCTGGACGTGCTGCTGGATGACCGCGATGCCCGGCCCGGGGTGAAGTTCGCGGAGGCGGATCTGCTCGGCGTCCCCCACCGGCTGGTCGTCGGGGATCGCGGCGTCCGGGAAGGCCTCGTCGAGTACCGCAATCGCGCGAGCGGCGCGGAAGAGAAGGTGGCCATCGATGATGTCGGCAAATTCATCCTGGCTCGGCTGTCGACCGCGGCTGCGGCCTAGCACCGCGGCCCTGGGACTCCTGCTGGCGCTCCTGCTCGCCGGCCGCGCCGTGGCAGCCGAGCAGGCGCCGCCATCAGCGGAACTGCGCGAGCGCGTACGCGACGCGCTGGTCGCCGCCGGGAGCTTCAACGACCGGTTCGATGCCCAGGTCTGGCTGACCGACATGGCGGGCCGGCTGGGACGGCAGGTGCCGGACGAGCAAACGCGGCTGCGCATCCTGACGACCGCACACCAGGAAGCCACGCGCGTCGGCCTGCCGCCCGAAATGGTGCTGGCCGTGATCGACGTCGAGAGCGCCTTCAATCCCTACGCAGTGTCGTCGGCCGGCGCGCAGGGCCTGATGCAGGTCATGCCATTCTGGCGCGAGGAGCTCGGGCGCCGGCGGTTGGTCGATATCGAGGACAACCTGCTGATGGGCTGTACGATCCTCCGCTACTACTACGACATGGAAAAGGGCAACTGGACTCGCGCCCTCGCCCGCTACAACGGCAGCCTCGGCAGGACCGAGTATCCGAACAAGGTTTTCGATCGGCTGCGGAGGCGCTGGTTCCAGCACTGACCGCGATCAGCCGGTCCGGAAACCGGGCGCAGCTTCGACGCTGTCGCCAACCGCCAGCTCGGTGACCGAATCGACGCGGGCGGCGGGTGGCCCGCGCTGCAGCCAGTCGTGCAGCTCGGCGATCGCGGCCGCCGCGCCGACTGCGAGTACTTCGACCCGCCCGTCCGGGAGATTGACCGCGTGACCGCGCAAGCCGAGCCGCTGCGCCTCACGGGCAGTGCTGGCCCGGAAGAAGACGCCCTGCACCTTGCCGGCTACGACAAACCTTCGCGACCGCGCATCGTGCATCCCGCAATGTCCCTGCCTGCCGCTGCGACCGCGGACCAGCGCGTAGAATAGCGCCGATGGCGCACGACATCCTGGTCCTGTACTACTCGCGGCATGGCTCCACTGCGGCACTGGCCGCGCACATCGCGCGCGGCGTGAATTCGGTTGCCGGCGCATCTGCGCGCGTGCGTACGGTTCCACCGGTTGCGCCGCAGACCGACGCGACCCTCCCGTCCATCCCGCCGACCGGACCGCCCTACGCGACACTGCGCGACCTGGAGGAATGCGCGGGGCTGCTCCTTGGCAGTCCGACGCGCTTCGGCAACATGGCGGCGCCGTTGAAACACTTCATCGACACCACCGCTTCGCAGTGGCTTGCAGGTACGCTGGCCGGCAAGCCAGCCGGGGTCTTTACCTCGACCAGCAGCCTGCACGGTGGTCAGGAATCCACCCTGCTCAGCATGGCCCTGCCGCTGCTCCACCACGGCATGCTGATCGTCGGTGTGCCGTATACCGAGCAGGCACTGACCGACACACGCGGCGGCGGTACGCCCTACGGTGCCAGCCACGTTGCCTGGCAACAGACACAGAACACGCCGAGCGAGCACGAAGCCCGGATCGCGGAACACCTGGGGCAAAGGGTAGCGGAAGTCGCGGTGCGGCTCGCAGGGCACAAGTCCAGGTGAGCGGCGTGAAATCGCGCTGGCTGGCGGTAGCCTGCCTGGCACTGCTCTGCGCGCTGGTGCTTCGCTCCATTACCACGGCGGCTGCACTCGCGGCCGCCCCGCTAGCACTGCTGGCGCTGGCCAACGCGCTGCGCATGCGTCGCGCAGCCATCGTGACGACCATAGTGCTGCTGCCGTATTTCTGCTACGGCGTGATGGAGGTCGTGGTGAACACCGCAGGGCGCGCAGCTGCCCTGCTGTTCACCTTGCTCACGGTCGCCGCCTACTTCGCGGCGATAGACTCGCCGCGACAGCAAAACGGCAGGTCAGTCGGCTGAGCCGAGGACCTCGCTGACGAATGGCACCGTGAGTCGCCGCTGCGCGGCCAGCGCCTCCCGGTCCAGCCGCTCGAGCTCCCGGCACAGCGCGGCCATGTCGCGCTCGACGCGCGTCAGCAGGAAGCGCCCCGTCACATCCGGCAACTCGAGCCCGAGCCAGGCCGCGCGTTTCTGCAGTGCACGCAGCAGTTGCTCGTCGCCGCCCTGCACGAGCTGGTATACCGCGGCAGTCGACAGGCGCGAGGCAAGGTCGGGCAGGCGGAAGCCACTGCGCGCGGGCGGCAGGATACTGCTCATCACGAGCCGGCCAGCAGACGCCACGATCCGCTCGTAGAGCAACAGCATGGCCGGCTCCCAGGCACCGTCGCCGGCGATCGCATCGATGTCATCCACGGCCACCAGGCTGGCGGTCTCGAGCCCGTCGAGCATCGCCGGGTCCAGGCTGGCCCGCTGGGCCATCGGCAGGAAGATCGACGGCCGGCCCAGCGCATGTGCAGCGGTGACAGCGGCCTGCAGCAGGTGCGAACGACCGGACGACCCCGGCCCCCACAACCAGGTAAAGCGGGGGCCCGCGCCGGCAGCTGCTTCGCGCAGGCAGGCAATGGCGGCCTCATTCGGGCCGGCGTGGAAACTCTCGAACACGGCGTGTTCGGCCAGCCGGACGTTCAGCGGCAGTTGCTGCATGTCGTGATGCGACAGTTGCGGCTCAGGTCCGCTCGCCTGCTGCGCGCAGGCTCCAGCGCAGAACGTAGTCGATGCCGCTGACGACGCCCATGACCAGCACGGCTGCCCCGGAGACCACGACCAGCGGGCCGAGCGGCATGCGCGTACCCTGCTCGATCAACACGAAAATCACGCAGATCAACTGCGCGAGCGTATTGAACTTGCCGACGACCGACGGCTCCGGATGCAGGGGACCGATCAGCCAGTTGTACGCCAGAGCGCCCGCCACGATGACGACATCCCGGCCAAGCACGACAGCGGCAAGCCACAGGGGCACGCATCCGAGCAGCGCCAGCGATATAAACAGCGAAACGAGCAGCAACTTGTCGGCGAGCGGGTCGAGCATGGCGCCGAGACGGCTGCGCCAGTCGAAACGCTTGGCGAGATAGCCGTCGAGCAGATCGGAAAGCCCGGCGAGGACAACGAGACCCAGAGCCAGCACGAACCGTCGCTCGAACAATGCCCAGACCGTCGGCGCAACGAGCAGCATGCGGAGCAGGCATATGGCGTTCGGAATATCGGCCGGCCTCATCAGCGCTGTCCCCGCAGGCGGAGCAACAGATTGCCATCTGCGGGCGCGGCATCCGCCGTCGCCACGGTCTCGAGCACGCCCTGCGCCGACAGCGAACGCAGAAAGGACGCCAGGTCGGACCGCAGTGAGACTTCGACCACGATCACGCCGGCTGCCGACTGCGCGACGCGCAGGTCCGACACCGTATCCAGCGACTGGAGGCTCTTCAGGGCACGAGCATAGTCGTCGAACTTCTGCAGTCCCGTCAGGGCCACGCGCGCCAGACCGGACGCCGCCGAGGCAGCGGCTTGCGCGCGCGCCGCGAGACGCTGGGCCGCGCCCGCGGGCCCGTCGGCCGGACCCCCGCGCCAATCGAGGCGGTCGCCACCGACGAGCAGACTCCAGCGCACGTCCGGCATCCCCGCGGGAAACAGGCGTGCTCGACCGATGAGTATGGCGCCGCCGTCGTAGCGTTCCGATGCCCGCGTCACGGGGGCCGTGAAATCACCCCAGACGTCCGTGAAGGCAACCTGGGCCATCTCCTGACTGTCGCGCAAGGGCAGAACGACCGGGACACCGTACCGATCGGCAGTCGCCAGCAGGTCGCGGCGCAGGGATGTCGCGACGGCACCCTCGGTGGACGCGCCGAGCACGTCGCGGTCGCCGCCGCCGGCGTCCCAGGCCAGCCACACCACGACGCCCGCGCGTTCGGCCGGCCAGACGGTGTACCCGGCTGCCCGCAGCTGCGCAGCCAGCGCGTCGCCATCGAAACGGACGCGCAGGTTGCCGTTGCCGTCTTCCTGGAACTGCTGGACGAACTTCCCCGGATCACCGATGGCTGCAATGAGAGCCGCGTCGGTTGCCGCCGAGGACAGGCCGGTGGCACGCACCAGTACCCGCCGCAGTGCCTCGACATAGGCTGCCGCGCGCACCTCGCCCGCAGCCGCCGGTACCGCGACACTGGTCGAATAGACGTCTACCCGGGTCGCCGCATGGGCCACGCCCGCCATGAACAGCAGCGCGCCCAGCGCCAGCGTCCGTGGCGACCAGCGACCTGTCGCGGCAGTCAGTGTCATGCGCCCTGCACCATGCCTGCACTATTATAGACACCTGCCCGCCGGTGGCTTCGTTGCCAGCTGCCCGGCGCTCGTCAATACGCACCAAGGCCTGTCACCGAATGTCACTGACCTACAAGGACGCCGGCGTCGACATCGATGCCGGCGACGCACTCGTCGACCGGATCAAGCCGCTGGCACGACGCACGGCGCGCAAGGGACTGCTGGGTGGCATCGGCGGCTTCGGCGGGCTGTTCGAACTCGACCTGCAGAAGTACCCGCAGCCAGTGCTGGTCGCCGGTACCGACGGCGTCGGCACCAAGCTCAGGCTCGCGATCGACCTCGGCCGCTTCGATACCGTGGGCATCGACCTCGTCGCGATGTGCGTCAACGACGTCGTCGTGCAGGGCGCTGAGCCGCTGTTCTTCCTGGACTACTACGCCACCGGACAGCTGTCCCTGGCGCAGGCCGAAGCCGTGATTCGCGGAATCGCAGCGGGGTGTGCCGACAGTGGTTGCGCATTGCTGGGAGGCGAAACAGCCGAGATGCCTGGCATGTACGCGCCAGGTGATATCGACCTCGCCGGCTTCGCGGTCGGCGTGGTCAACCGCGATGCCATCATCGACGGCTCCAGGGTCGGCGAAGGCGACGTCCTGATCGGTCTCGCCTCCAGCGGTCCGCACTCCAACGGTTATTCGCTGATCCGCCGCGTGCTCGAACTGGATCCCGGCGCCCTCCATCGCCCATGGGAAGGCAGCACGCTCGGCGACAGCCTGCTGACGCCCACGCGCCTCTACGTCCGCAGCCTGCTCAGGCTGATCGCGGCCTGCAAGGTGCACGGTTTTGCGCACATCACCGGTGGCGGGCTGCCGGGCAATGTCGAGCGCGTGCTCCCGGCCAACCTCGACGCCTGCATCCGCTCCGGCAGCTGGCGTCGACCGATCGTGTTCGACTGGCTGCAGCGCACGGGCGACATCGAGAACGCGGAAATGTACCGCACGTTCAACTGCGGCATCGGGATGGTGGCAGTCATCGGCCGCGACGAGGCAGAGCAGGCCATGGCGACACTCCAGGCAGCGGGCGAGACGGTGTACGTGATCGGCGAAGTGCGCCGCGGCACCGGCCAGGTCCGTATCGACCCATGAGCGGCGCGGGCAGGCGGGCCCGAACCGTTGTCCTCGTTTCCGGTGGCGGGTCGAACCTGCAGGCAATCATCGATCGCAACGCCGGCGGTGCACTGGGCCTCGAACTGGCCGGCGTCCTGAGCGACCGTCCGGGCGTCCGTGCGCTGGAACGGGCCGCCGCAGCCGGGATACCCTCGATGGTGGTCGATTTCGCCGAGGCGGGCACACGCGAGGCGTTCGCGCAGCGGCTCGCAGTCGCCCTGGACGGCCTGCAGCCCGATATCGTGGTGCTCGCCGGGTTCATGCGGATCCTCGCCCACGACCTGGTCAACCGCTACCTGGGCCGCATGTTGAACGTGCATCCGTCGCTGTTGCCGCTGTACCCGGGCCTGGACACCTACCGCCGCGCGCTGGCTGCCGGCGATGCCTGGCACGGCAGCACCGTGCATTTCGTCACACCGGACCTGGATGGGGGACCGGCGATCGTGCAGTACCGGGTGCGGATCAGGACCGGCGATACCGCGGACACGCTGCGGGAGCGCGTCCAGCGCGGCGAACACCGGGTCTACCCGGATGCAATAGGCTGGCTGGCAAAAGGCCGCCTCGGCTGGCGCGACAGCCGGGCCTGGCTGGACGGTCGTCCTCTGGCTGCGCCGTTACAGGTGGACGAACCCGACGGACCCTGAGCCCTGGGACCGTGGCGCCCACGCGCGATGGGTTAGCGGATACACCCCTTCAGCGGCTAGAATGTTTGGTTCAGCGCCGCCCCGACTTTCCCGGGCCACAGGGTCCGGGCCGCCGGCAGGCATGTCTACGTCAAACCGGAAACACAGATCATGGCCAGGAAGAAAGACCTCAAGCTGTATCGGAACATCGGCATCGTCGCGCACATCGACGCCGGCAAGACGACAACGACCGAGCGGGTCCTTTATTACACGGGCCGCAAGCACCAGATCATCGAGGTCCATGACACCAAGGACGGCAAGGCGAGCACCACGACCGACTACCTCGAGCAGGAGCGCAAGCGTGGCATCACCATCCAGAGCGCCGCCGTCTCGACCGAGTGGAAGGGCCACCAGATCAACCTGATCGACACGCCCGGCCACGTCGACTTCACCATCGAGGTGAACCGCAGCCTGCGCGTGCTGGATGGCGCGGTGGTGGTTTTCGACGGCGTCGCCGGCGTCGAACCGCAGACGGAGACGAACTGGCGACTGGCCAACCAGTACAACGTCCCCCGCCTCTGCTACGTCAACAAGATGGACCGCATGGGCGCCAACTTCGCCCACTGCATCAAGGGCATCAAGGAGCGCCTCGGCGCCAACATCGTGCTGTGCCAGGTGCCGCTCGGCAGCCATGACGAGTTCTGCGGCATGGCGGACCTGATCGCCGACGTGGCCTATGTCTGGAGTTCAGACGAAAAAGACGCCGAATGGGAAACCATCCCGCTCGACCAGGTTGCGGGCCGGTTCAAGTTCGCGACCTCGGCCGACAACGACTGGGTGGAACGCCTCCCGAAGCTTCGGCAGGACACACTGGAGACGGCGCTGGCGCTCGACGACGATGCCTTCATGGAGTTCGTCGAATCCGGCAAGTTCGAGATGGCCAAGCTGAAGGAGTGCATCCGCAAGGGCACCGTGACCGGCCAGCTCGTGCCGGTCCTCTGCGGCTCCTCGTTCAAGAACAAGGGCGTCCAGCAGATGCTCGACGCCGTCCTCGACTACATGCCCTACCCCGGCGAGAACGGCGGCATCGGCCTCGTGGACCCGGATGGCAAGTCCGTCGGCACACAGGACGTCACCGACGAAGGCCCGGCCCGCGCACTGGCCTTCAAGGTGATCAACGACCAGTTCGGAACGCTGACCTTCGTGCGCGTCTACTCGGGCGTCATTTCCAAGGGTGACACCCTGATGAACGTGACCCGTGGCAAGAAGGAGCGCATCGGCCGCATCGTCGAGGTCCAGGCGAACGCGACCAAGGACATCGAGGAAGCGCGCGCCGGCGACATCTGCGCCTTCGTCTCCATGCGCGACACCGAGACCGGCGATTCGCTGACCGATCCGAACAAGCCGGTGCTGCTGGAGCGCATGCGCTTCCCTGACCCCGTGATCAGCGTGTCGGTGGAACCGAAGGCCCGCGCCGACGTCGACAAGATGTCGCAGGCCCTCTACAAGATGGTCAAGGCCGACCCGTCTCTGCAGCTGGAAGTCGACCAGGAAACCGGCCAGACCGTGCTGAAGGGCATGGGCGAGCTGCACCTGGAGATCACCATCGACCGCATGCGCACCGAGCTCGGCGTCGAAGCCAACATGGGCAAGCCGCGGGTCAGCTTCCGCGAAGCCTTCGGCCAGACCATCGAGCGCGTGTACACTCACAAGAAGCAGTCCGGCGGCTCGGGCCAGTACGCCGAGATCAAGATGATCTACGAGCCCCTCGAGGCCGGCAAAGGCGTCGAGTTCTCCGACGAAATCGTCGGGGGCCGCGTACCGCGCGAGTTCATCCCGGCGGTGGAAAAGGCTGTCAAGTCCGAGTGCAAGCGCGGCCAGATCGCCGGCTACGAAGTGGTCGATTTCCGTGCACGCCTCATCGACGGCAAGTACCACGACGTCGACTCCTCCGCGCTGGCATTCGAAATCGCAGCCCGCGCGTCGTTCCGCGAATGCCACAAGGCCAGCAACCCGAAACTGCTGGAACCCGTGATGCGGGTGGAAGTCGTGATAGAGAGCGACTACCTGGGCGAGATCATCGGCGACGTGAACCGGCGCCGCGGCCAGGTGACGGACCAGGGCCAGAAGGGTACCCAGGCATACGTCCATGGCTTCATCCCGCTCGCGGAAATGTTCGGCTACATCAACTTCCTGCGCTCGGCCACCAGCGGACGAGGCACGTTCTCGATGGAGTTCGCCCACTACGCCGAGGTGCCGGCGGGTCTCGTCGACAAGCTGATGGAGAAGGAAGCCCGCTGACCGGGCATCAGCTCCGGGGCAGCGTCACGCCTCTCTGGCCCTGGTACTTCCCGCCGCGGTCCTTGTACGAGGTCTCGCAGACCTCGTCGGACTCGAAGAAGATCATCTGCGCCACGCCTTCGTTGGCGTAGATCCGTGCGGGCAGCGGCGTCGTATTCGAGAACTCCAGCGTTACGTGCCCTTCCCACTCGGGCTCCAGCGGCGTGACGTTCACGATGATCCCGCAGCGCGCGTAGGTCGACTTACCGAGGCAGACCGTGAGCACGTTGCGCGGGATGCGGAAATACTCGACCGTCGCGGCAAGCGCGAAGGAGTTCGGCGGAATGATGCAGACATCGCCCACCATGTCGACGAAACTCGACTTGTCGAAAGCCTTCGGGTCGACGATGGTCGAATTGATGTTCGTGAACACCTTGAAGTGATTCCCGCAGCGCACGTCATAGCCGTAGCTCGACGTGCCGAATGAAATCAGCTTGCGGCCGCCTTCCTCGCGAACCTGGCTGGCCTCGAACGGTTCGATCATGCCGTGCTGCTCCGCCATGCGGCGTATCCACCGGTCGGACTTGATGCTCATGCGCGATCCTCGACGACGATCCTCGGGAACAGGTGCTTCTGGTCGCGCGGGCGACGCGCCAGGGCCAGCGCGAGCTGCCTGGCGATGCTGGCGTAGCGGGCGGCGACGACGCCGTCGGGTTCGGCCACCACGGGTGGACAGCCCGCATCGGTCTGGGCGCGAATCGACGCCACCAGCGGCACGGCGCCCAGCAGGGGCACGCCGCACTCGGCCGCGAGGCGCTCACCGCCGCCGGCGCCGAACAATGGCGCTTCGTGCGCGCATGACGGGCACACGAAGCTCGCCATGTTCTCGATGACGCCGAGTACCGACACGCCCATCTTCTCGAACATGCGCAGGCCTCGCCGCGCGACCTGGGCCGCGATCTCCTGCGGCGTCGTGACGATCACGACGCCGGCCAGCGGAACCTTCTGGCTCAAGGTGAGCTGCGTGTCGCCTGTGCCTGGCGGCAGGTCGACCAGCAGGAAGTCGAGGTCGTGCCAGTTGGTCTGGAACGTCAGTTGCGACACCGCTTGCGTCACCATCGGGCCGCGCCAGATGACGGGCGCCTCTTCCTTCACCAGGAAACCCACGGAGATGGTCTCGATGCCGTATGCCGTCAGCGGCTCGAAGGTCTTGCCATCGAGGCTCTCGGGCTGGCGGCCAAGCAGCCCCAGCATGAGCGGCTGACTGGGGCCATAGACGTCCGCGTCGAGCAACCCTACGCGCGCGCCTTCCCGATGAAGCGCAAGTGCGAGGTTTACCGCAGTCGTCGACTTGCCCACCCCACCTTTGCCGGATGCGATGGCGATCATATTGCGTACGGCTGGCAGCGGTGCGAGCGTGCCCTGCGGCTTGTGGGCCGCGATGACCGCCTCGACGCCGACGTCCACCGGGCAGCCTGCGGCTTCAGCGGCCGCAGCGGCGATCGATGTTTCCAGACCGGCGCGAATCCGCGCCAATGGCAGAGCCAGGCGTACGTTGACGGCGGGTCGGGCGCCGCCCTTCTCTAGGCGGATCAGCGCGCCGGCGCCGGCCAGGTCCGTGCCGAATTCCGGCACGGCGACGGCGGCAACCGCCCGCTCGATGGCTGCAGTGTCGAGGTCGGGCATGATTCGTGACGTTGTTAACAGTATGCGCGAGGGTGTAGCGGCGACATTGTACCTGATGGGTGCGGGCCGGCCGGCGCCGCCTGGATGGATAATCCCCGGGCGGGGCATGAAAAACCCGTGTGGCATAATCGTGAGCGATTGCCGCAGGGTGCCCTTGCCAGTGCGTTGACATAAATCCTGCGGACTGGCGGCCCTTGCCGTGTCGCGGACCGGGCGTTGCGTTGACTGAAGACTGCGTGGGGCAATGAAGTTTCTCAGCACGATGAAGGCGGAGCACTCGATCTCGCAGCTGTTCGCCGAGAACGATGTCGATGCCCCGGAGGCTCGCAAGGCCATCGAGAGCCTGCGACGCATCGGCCCGTCGGTCATCCCCAAGCTGATCGAGTCTTTTACGACGGCAGAAGGCCGCCACCTCTCTGTGCTGGTCCAGACTCTGGCAGCCCAGATCACCGACGCCACGCTCGAGGACGTCGTGGCCGGGTTGGCCAGCGGCAATAACCGCAGCGTGTCCGGCACGGTCGCGGCGCTGTCCGCGGCGGGCACCTACGACGCCAACCTGCTCCTGGCCTACCTGGGCGACAAGGACGTCTCGTTTTCGGCGCTCATCGAGGTGCTGAAGGCCGCGCGCAACCGGCTCAACGCACGCGAACTCCTGCGCCGTGGCTACGACCTCGAACCGCGCGAGAAGTCAGCCGTGTTCGGCATATTCCACGAAATCGCCACCGCGGAGCTGGTGCCGGACCTGCTGGCACGCCTCGACGGCAAGGACGCGGCGGTACGGGTCCACATCATCGGGGTGCTGGCCCGGTTCAACCGCCCCGACGTTGCGCGCGCTCTCGAGGAACAGCTGCGCGACAGGAACAAGGCGGTGCGCAAGTGCGCCCTGATCGCCGTGGAGAACATGCCCGGCGAGCGCAACGTGGCACTGCTCTGCGGGATGCTCCGGGATCCTGACTTCGAGACCCGGGGCAAGGCCGTGGACCTGATCGTCCAGGCCCGGCATCCGGACACCATGAAGCACCTGGCGGAAGTGATGCGCGACGAGGCGGAGGACACGCGCCGCGCCGCCGTCGAAGTACTCAACGGCATCGCTGACGTGGCGACCCTCAAGTACCTGCTCGCCGCGCTGGAGGACCAGGACTGGTGGGTGCGGTCGCGGGCCTCCGACGCGATGGCGAAGATCGGTGGTCCGAAAGTCATGGATGCGGTCCTGCAGCTGGTGCGCGATCCGGACGAGAACATCCGCCGCGCCGCCATCGAGATCCTGAACCAGACCAAGGACGAGCGGGCCGTCGACCACCTGGCCGCCGCCACGAAGGACAAGGACTGGTGGGTGCGGGAGCGGGCGGCCGACGCGCTCGCCGAGATCGGCAACACCCGTGCTGTGCCCGCCCTGCTCGAGATGCTCAGTGGCGACATTCGATCGATGCCGGCCGCGATACGCGCCCTGGGTCGCCTGGGCGACTCCAGGGTGATGCCTACCCTGATGCCGCTGCTGGAACACGCCGACAAGGCGATAACGCTTGAAACCGTCGGTGCAGTTGCGCGACTGGCGGACCAGCAGAATGTGGCCACCGTCAGGTCACGGCTCCGGCCCATCATGGCCGGCCCAGACGAGACGATCGCGAAGGCTGCTGCCGAAGCAGTGCTCAAGCTGGAAAACCGGTTCACGACGACCACGGTCGAAGCTGCCCAGCACCAGGACCGCATGGCCTCTGCCGCACCGAGCCGCACGCTGCTCACCGAGGCCCCCGATCTCGAGAAGATCGTGCGCGCCAACGACATCGCGCCCCGCTTCGATATCGGCTCGCTGAAGTCCGGCGACGTCATCGATGGCCGGTACAAGTTCATCCTCAAGATCGGCAAGGGCGCATTCGGCACCGTCGTGCTGGTCGAGGATACCGTCGTCGAGGAGCGGTTGATCCTGAAGTTCCTCAACCCGAACGTGAGCCAGGATGAGGAGATGATGAAGCGGTTCGTGCATGAACTGCGCTATTCGCGCAAGATCACGCACCGCAACGTCATTCGCATCTACGATTTCCTGAGTCTCGGCGGGCACTACGCGATATCGATGGAGTACTTTCCATCGCACACGCTCGGCACGGAACTCGCCGGCGGGAAAGGCCTGGATTTCGCCAAGGCGTCCGGGTGGGCGGTGGACATCGCGACGGGCATGTCGGTCGCTCACCAGGTAGGCATCGTGCACCGCGACCTGAAGCCGGCCAACATCCTGATCAATGACGACGGCCTGCTGAAGATCGTGGACTTCGGCGTAGCCGCAGTGGCATCTCAAGCGGATACGGCGCTCACCAAGACCGGCTACGTCATCGGCTCGCCCAAGTACATGGCACCCGAGCAGATCCTGGGCAAGAAGGTCGACCACCGCGCCGACATCTACAGCCTGGGCGTGATCATTTACGAGATGCTGTGCGGCCAGCCGCCGTATTCGAAGGGCGATCAAATGTCGGTGATGTACCAGCACGTGCAGGGCAAGTGCAAACCCTGCGAGGAGATCAATCCCGCCATTCCGCCGGGTCTTGCCGCCATCGTCAGGAAGTCGATGGAAATAGACAAGGCCAAGCGCTACGAGTCGATGGACGAAATGCGCGCTGCCGTGGCGGCAACGATGTAGGTTGCGGGAAACGGCCATGCCGCGCATCGACGCATTCCTCAAGCTCGGTCTGGCGCAAGGCTGCTCGGACGTGCACCTGGCGGTGGGAGTACCGCCGATGCTGCGGCTCCACGGCGATCTGATGCCGATCAAGTTCCGCGACCTGGGCGCTACGGAGCTCGAGAGCTACGTGGGCGAGATTCTCACCAACTCGCAGAAGGATCGCTTCGGCTCGGGCCGCGACGTCGACTTTTCGTATGTGTCCGAGGACGGCGGGCGTTTCCGCGTCAATGTCTTCCGCAAGGAGACCGGCGTCGGAGCCACCTTCCGCTTCATCCCGGGCGATACACCGAGGCTCGAGCGACTGAACCTGCCGAAGGTCATCCAGACACTCTGCGACCATCACCAGGGCATGATCCTCGTGACCGGGTCGACCGGCACGGGCAAGTCGACCACGCTCGCCGCGATGATCGACCACCTGAACAGTAACCAGCACCTGAACATCATCAGCCTCGAGGACCCGATCGAGTTCGTCCACAAGAGCAAGAAGTCGCAGGTCATCCAGCGTGAACTTGGCACCCATCTGCCGAGCTTTGCCGAAGGCATACGTGCGGCACTGCGCGAGGATCCTGACGTGATCCTGGTCGGCGAAATGCGCGACGCGGAGACCATCTCGATGGCGATGACGGCCGCCGAAACCGGACACCTCGTGCTCGGCACCCTGCACACGACCGGCGCCGTGAAGACCATCGACCGGATGATCGATGCCCTGCCGGGCGAGATGCGCGAACAGACCAAGAGCTTCCTGTCGCAGAGCCTGCTGGCGGTGATCACCCAGACGCTGGTCAAGACGCCCGACAACCGCGGCCGGCGTGCGATCGTGGAAATCATGGTGATGAACCGCGCCATCGGCAAGCTGATCCTGACCGACCAGACGCACCAGCTGCCTGCCCAGCTGCAGATGGGCAAGGACCACGGCATGCAGCTTATGGACCAGGCGCTGCTCGAGGCGATCCAGCGCAAGGAAATCGATCCGGACGATGCCTTTCAGTACGCTGCCGACAAGGCCATGTTCCAGCGCTTCGTGACCAACACCAGCGTACTGCCGAAGATCGATGCAGCCGGGTGACAGCACAAGCAGCGCGCCGGCGGTAGCCCCCGCCATCGACCGCTACCTCACGCGCGTCGCGACCTCGCGTGGCTCGGACCTGCACTTCGTGGCGGGAGAACCACCCCGCATGCGTCTGTACGGCGACCTGAAGCCGTTCGAGCAGGAAGTGATCACCCAGGCACGCGCTTCTGAGTCGCTGCTGCAGATCATGAGCGCGGCCGCACGCGCCGATTTCGAGAAACGCGATTCCACCGACTTCGCCCATACGGTGCCGGGCGTCGCCCGCTTCCGCGTCAATATCTTCCGTCACCTGGGTGGCATGGGCGGCATCTTCCGCGTCATTCCCTCTCAGGCCGAGTCCCTCAAGGACCTGAACCTGCCGGCTGTACTCACCACGCTGGCAAAGCAACCCCAGGGACTGATCCTCGCCACCGGCAAGACCGGCTCGGGCAAGTCGACGACGCTTGCGGCGATCATCGACGAGATCAACACCCGCGAGGCCGGGCACATCATCACCATCGAGGACCCCATCGAATTCGTCCACCAGCGCAAGAAGTGCCTGATCAGCCAGCGGGAAGTCGGCCGCCACACACCCAGCTTCGCGGCGGCACTGACCTCGGCGTTGCGCGAAGACCCGGACGTGATCCTCGTCGGCGAAATGCGCGACCTGGAGACGATCAGCATCGCCGTGACCGCGGCGGAAATGGGCGTGCTCGTCATGGGCACCCTGCACACGAACGGGGCGGCACAGACGGTGGACCGTATCGTGAATTCCTTTCCTACCGACAAGCAGTCGCACGTGCGAACCATGCTGTCGACTTCGCTGCGCGGCGTGATCTCCCAGCAGCTCGTGCCCCGCAAGGGGGAACCGGGGCTGGTCGCGGCGCTGGAGATCATGGTCAACACGCCCGCGATCGCCAACCTCGTCCGCCAGGGCAAGCTGGACCAGCTCGAGAGCGCCATCCAGAGCGGCCGCCAGTCCGGCATGAAGGCGATGGACAGCTCATTGCGCGAGCTCTACGACAAGGGCGTGATCTCCGGCCGTGCCGCCTACGAGTGCGCCCTGGAGAAGAAGAAATTCGAGGACGTGAAGGAAGAGCTCGGCTGATACGGCGCCGGCGCGGCTGTCCGGCTGCCGCGGGACTACGCCCCGACGGCGCGCGCTGCTAGCATAGCGGTCGTCGCGTTTCTGCCGATCCCGCCATGACTCCTCCTCCCAGGGACATTCTGGTCACCAGCGCCCTGCCCTATGCCAACGGGCCGATCCATATCGGCCATCTGGTCGAGTACATACAGACCGACATCTGGGTGCGATTCCAGCGCCTGAGCGGGGCGAACTGCACCTACCTGTGCGCCAGCGACGCGCATGGCACCCCGATCATGCTCAAGGCCCGCGAACTCGGGATCCCGGCCGAGGAGATGGTCGAGCGCTACCGCCAGGAGCACCTGCGCGACTTCAAGCGCTTCCAGATCGAGTTCGACCATTACCACTCCACGCACTCGCCGGAGAACCGCGAGCTCGTCGAGGAAATCCACGCCCGCCTCCTCGAGCGCGACCTGGTCGAATGGCGGGAGATCGACCAGGCCTACGACGCCGAAGCGAAGATGTTCCTGCCGGACCGCTTCATTCGCGGGACCTGCCCGGTCTGCGCGACCGCCGACCAGTACGGCGACAGCTGCGAGGCCTGCGGCGCGACCTATTCGCCGGCCGATCTCAAGGATCCGCGCTCGGTCTTGTCGGGCAGCACGCCGGTCAGGCGGGCATCACGGCACCTGTTCTTCCGACTCGGCCGCTTAGAGGCCAGCCTGCGCGAGTGGATCGCGGGTGGCCGGCTCGACATCAGTGTCGCGCGCAAGCTCGAGGAATGGTTCGCCGCCGGCCTGAGGGACTGGGACATCTCCCGCGACGAGCCGTATTTCGGCTTCGCGATCCCGGGCAGCCCCGGCAAGTACTTCTATGTCTGGCTGGACGCTCCCGTCGGCTATCTCGCAAGTCATGCGAGCCTGATCGCGAAACGCGGCGGAACGCGCGCCGACCTCGACCGCTACTGGGGCAGCGACAGCAGCGCCGAGGTCTACCACTTCATCGGCAAGGACATCGCCTACTTCCACACCTTGTTCTGGCCGGCGCTCCTCGAGGGAGCAGGCTTCCGCAAGCCCAGCGCCGTGTATGTGCACGGCTTCCTGACCGTGAATGGCCAGAAGATGTCGAAGTCGCGCGGCACCTTCATCCCGGCCGCGACCTGGCTGGAGCACCTGCCGCCCGATTTCCTGCGTTACTACTACGCCTGCAAGCTCGCGCCCGGAACCGAGGACATCGACCTGAACCTGGGCGACTTCGTCGCGCGCGGCAATTCCGACCTGGTGGGCAAGTACGTCAATATCGCGAGCCGTTGCGCTGGCTTCATCGAGCGGCAGTTCGAGGGCAGGCTCGCCGCAGGACCGGGCAACCAGGCACTGCTTCAGGAATTCGCGGATGCGTCCGAGCGCATCGCGGCGGCCTACGAAGCACGCGACTACGCGCGCGCCATGCGCGACGTCATGAAGCTGGCCGATCGCGCCAACCAGTACATAGACGAGAAAAAGCCGTGGGCATTGGCAAAGGACCCCACGCGCGCCGCTGACGTCCAGGCAGTGTGCACCGACGGCATCAACCTCTTCCGCCTGCTCTCGCTGTATCTGAAGCCGGTGCTGCCGGCGCTCGTGGCGAAGGCGGAAATCTTCCTGAACGCCGGCCCGCTCACCTGGAGTGCGGCCGCCACCGTGCTGCTCGGGACGCGCATCGGTCGCTACGAGCCGCTGATCACACGCATCGAGCAGGCTGCAGTCGACCGCATGGTCGAGGCTTCGCGGCCCGCTCCCCCGGCTTGACAAGGACGACACCCGCCATGGCAAGCGACACCGACGCGACGACATCGACTGAAATCGACATCGACACCTTCCTCAAGGTCGAGCTTCGCGTCGCCCGGGTGCTGTCAGCCAGCCTCGTGGATGGCGCGGACAAGCTGCTGCAGCTCACGGTCGACGTGGGTGGCGAGCAGCGCAACATCTTCGCCGGGATTCGCCGCGCCTACGACCCTGCGAGCCTCATCGGCCGGCACGTCGTCATCGTGGCCAATCTCGCCCCGCGCAAGATGCGGTTCGGCGTATCGCAGGGCATGGTGCTGGCGGCAGGCGATGGCGATGGCGTTTTCGTCATCGGGCCGGACGACGGCGCGACGGCGGGCATGCGGGTGCGCTGAGCGGCATGGACGCAACCGTGACAGTCGTAGCGATCGGCAGCGTGCTGCTGGCGTTCGCTCCAGCGCGGACGGAGTCGCCGGACGCGCCGTGGCGGCTGCTAGTCGCCGTCATCGTCGGCGTGGCCGTTGCCGCCACCGGCGTCCTGCACAGCTTGCTGCTCGGGCCGACACGGACCGGCGCGCTGGTTGCGCTGATTGCCTGCCTGATCGCCGCGGGCCTGATGGGCGCTGCGGCCATCGCCTCGCCGGGACGATTCGGCCTGACTCCCGGCCGGCTGCGCTTTGCGGTCGTGGCGCTGGCAGTCACCGCGACCTGCACGGATCCGCCGGCAGCCGTGGCCCTGCTGGCAGTCGGCGCGCTCGGCGCCCTCGAGGCGGCCCTGCTCTCGTGCCGGCCAAGGCTTGATCACTCAGGACTCCTCAACGGGCGGCGCGGCGCTGTGCTGGCGATCGTGACCGCCGGACTGGCGCTGGCGGCCAGCCTGGGCATAGTCCGGGCCTTCCCGGCCGGCTGACGCCGTAGAATCGACGCGACCCACACGAGCCGTTTCCGGCGCAGGGTGTCCGAACGATGGCAGACGCCTGGACTTTCAACGCCCGGCCACCCAGGCCCCCCTGGGGCGTGCATGTGCCGTCGCATAAAGCGGCTACGCGCGCAATGTCGATCCGGCAGGCGCCGCTGCCGCCCGTTGCGCACCTGTCGACGCCCACCGCGGCCGTGGCTCTCGTATCGGCCGGAGATTGCGTGAAGTCCGGCCAGCCGGTCGCGCGCGGCAGCGACGGTTGCGCGTTGCACGCAACGATCAGCGGAACCATCGCTGCCGTGAGCACCAGTGCCGGCGGCCAGGTCGATGTCGCGATAGACAGCGATGGTCGCGACGAATGGCACGACAGCTGCGTGCCATGCAAGGCGCCGTTGGCGCTGCCGCCGCGGGAACTGCGCAGGCGGCTGCTCGATGGCGGCATCGTCGGGCTGGGCGGCGCGTTGTTTCCGAGCGGGCTGAAACTGGACTCGGCGCCCAGGGTCCGTGCCCTGATCATCAACGGCGCGGAGTGCGAACCGTGGATCACCTGCGATGAAATCCTGCTGCGCGAACGGGCGACGCAGGTCGTCGAGGGAGCACGGATCCTGATGCACGCTGCAGGCACCGTCCACGCCGTCATCGCCGTCGAGACCGACATGCCCGAGGCGCGCATCGCGCTGCACGATGCGCTGGCGACATCCGGCGATGACCGCATCGGGCTGGCCGTGGTCAGCGCAAAGTATCCGGCCGGCGGCGAGCGGCAGCTGATCGAGATGCTGACGGGAGCCGAGGTGCCGCTGGGCGGGCTGCCGGGCGACGTCGGTTACCTCTGCCAGAACGCCGGGACTGCTGCCGCGGCCGCCGACCTTTTGTTACTGGGGCGGCCGCTGGTGTCGCGGATCGTCACGGTCACGGGCGGCGGCGTCGCCGAACCCGGCAATTTCGAGGTGCGCCTCGGGACACCGCTCGCGATGCTGGTCGCCGCCGCCGGTGGCTACAAGGGCGTACCTGCGCGGCTGATCGTCGGCGGCCCCATGATGGGTGTCGCGCAACCGGACGACGCGGCCGCCGTCACCGCCGCAACCAACTGCGTCGTCGCCGCGCTTGCCGACGACATTGCGCCAGCGGCGCCGGAAATGCCCTGCATCCGCTGCGGCGACTGCGTCCAGGCCTGCCCGGCACGGCTGCTGCCGCACGAACTGCTGGCAGCGTCACGGCAGGGTCATGCCGATGCGCTGCGGGATCTGCACCTGGACGCCTGCATCGAGTGCGGTTGCTGCGATTACGTCTGCCCGAGCATGATCCCGCTCACCGCCGCGTTTGCGGCCGCGAAGGCAGCCAGGCGGAGCCGGCCCTCATGAAATTCACCCGCAGCTCCGGCCCTTACTGGAGACCGGTGCAGGACGTGCCGGCCATGATGCGGCACGTGCTCTACGCGCTTGCGCCAGCTGCCGCCGCCCACAGCTTTTTCTTCGGCCCGGGCCTGTGGATCAACCTCTGCGTCGCCGGCATCACCGCGCTTGCGACGGAAGCCATCGCCCTCAGGCTGCGTGGCGCGCCGCTGCAGCTGCACCTGAGCGATGGCAGCGCGCTGGTCAGCGCAGCGCTGCTGGCGCTGTGCCTGCCGCCGCTGTTGCCCTGGTGGGTCACGGCAACGGGCACGGCATTCGCCATCGGCGTGGTCAAGCATCTGTACGGCGGACTGGGGCTGAACCTCTTCAACCCGGCGATGGCCGGCTACGCCCTCCTGCTGCTCGTCTTCCCCGCGCACATGACGAACTGGCTGCCGCCGCACGTCGATGACCTCGACTACCAGGCGCTGTCACTGTGGCAGACGCTGCAGTTCACGGCGACGGGCAACCTGCCCGCAACGCTGGGCCTGGACGCCGTGACCGGTGCAACGCCGCTCGACGTGTTGCGTACCGAGCTCGGGCGCATGCGCACGCTGACGGAGATCGCCGCCGACCCGGTGTTCGGCGATTTCGGCGGCCGCGGCTGGGAGTGGGTCGGCAATTTCGTCACGCTTGGCGGGCTGTGGCTGCTCTACCGGGGCATCATCCGCTGGCAGATTCCCGCCGGCATGCTGGCTGGCGTCCTCGCCGGCTCGCTGCTCCTGTACCTCGCCGATCCGCAGACCCATGCCTCGCCCCTCTTTCATCTCTACGCCGGCGGCACGCTGCTCGGCGCCTTCTTCATCGCGACAGATCCGGTGTCTGCCTGCGTCACGGACCGGGGTCGGCTCATCTACGGCGCTGGCTGCGGGCTTGTGACCGTGGCGATCCGCAGCTGGGCCGCTTTTCCCGACGGCGTCGCTTTCGCCGTGCTGCTGATGAATGTCCTCGCCCCGCTGATCGACCGCTACTGTCGGCCGAGGGTCTATGGCACCGGCTGAGGGCGAACGGATGCCGCTGCCGGTGCTCGCGGGAGCGGCGCTGGTCGTGCTCGCCAGCGTCGCGCTGGTGCTCGGCACGCGCGATATCCTCGCCAGTCGCGCAGACGAGCGGGCCGCTCGGGAAATCGACGCCCTGCTCGGCGACCTGCCGCACGACAACCGGCCGCTGCGCGATCGCCTGTCATTCCCGGCCGACGCGGGGCAGGTCGCCGTCTACCCGGCACGCACCGCGGGCCGGCTCACGGGGGCAGTGGTCCGTGTCAGCGCGCCTGACGGCTACGGCGGCCCCGTCGAGCTGGTCGTGGCGTTCGATGCCGCCGGGACCATCCGCGCCATCCGCATAGAGTCCCACCGCGAGACCCCCGGCATAGGCGCGCAGGTGGCGGATCCCGATTCGCGCTGGCTCGGCGGTTTCCTCGGCCACACGCCCGCTCTCGACACACCCGGCGCCTGGGCCCTGCGCCGCGACGGCGGGCAGTTCGACCAGCTCACGGGCGCGACCGTGACCAGCCGGGCGGTAACCGCTGCTCTGCTCGAGGCGGCGCGCGTCTTCGAAGCGCATCGCGCGGAAATCGAGGCAGGCAGGTGACGGAACGGGCAGGACCCTGGTCGCTCGTCGTGGTGGCGCCTGCCGCGGTGCTCGCCGATTCGCTGGCGAATGGCCTGGCAGCCGCCGGCGCCTGCGCGCTCGTGGCAGTCATCAGCCTGCTGTCGACACAACGCCGGGCCGCGCCGCTGGTGGCCGCGGTCGCCGCTGTGGCCGCCATCACGGCGCTCGCCACGCTGCTGGCGGTGGGCGGAATCCTGCCGGAGCTTCGGCCCGGCGCGCTCTACCCGGCACTGTTGCTGCTGCTGCCGGGAGTCGCGGGCGATGCCCGTGCCGCAGAACTGCTTCCCCTGGCACTCGTGCCGCCATTGGTTGGCGGCCTGCGCGAGTTGCTCGAGGCGAGCGGTATCGGCCTGGCCTCGCAGGAACCACTGACCGGCATCCTGCTGGTCACGGTGATTGCTGCGCTCCTGGCATGGCGCGGAGGTCGGGACCGCTGATGAAGCCGGCAGCCGTCCGCGAAACATTCGAGCGGTTGCGCCGGCAGAATCCCGCTCCGACCACCGAGCTTCACTACGGGACCCCGTTCGAGCTGCTCGTTGCGGTGATGCTCTCGGCGCAGGCGACCGACGTCAGCGTGAACAAGGCAACCGCGACGCTGTTTCCGCTGGCCCGCACCCCGCAGGCGATGCTGGCGCTCGGCCCGGCCGGACTGCAACGCCACATCCGCACGATCGGCCTGTGGCGCACGAAAGCCGAAAACGTGCTGAAGACCTGTCGCCTGCTCCTGGAGCGGCACGACGGCGAGGTGCCGCGCTCGCGCGCGGCGCTCGAAGCGCTCCCCGGCGTGGGCCGCAAGACCGCGAACGTCGTGCTCAACACCGCGTTCGGCGAACCGACCATCGCGGTCGACACGCACATCTTCCGCGTGGGCAATCGAACCGGACTCGCACCCGGCAGGACGCCGCTCGCGGTCGAGCAGCAGCTGCTCGAGCGCGTGCCGGAGGAATACCGCCGCGATGCCCACCACTGGCTGATCCTGCATGGCCGCTATACCTGCAAGGCCCGCCAGCCCGACTGCGATACCTGCCTGTTGCAGGACCTCTGCGCATACCGAAAAAAAACCACCAGCGCGGCTCCAAGGCGGACACCGCCGCGGCGACCGGCATGAGCGTGTACACTGCGCCGCTCGAGCGGAGGTGACCGTGAAAGAAGAAGGCGTCTTCTGGCTGGGCGGGAAGCCGGGCAAGCGCAATGCGAACGAGAAACCCGTGGCGGGCGCGCTCGAGCCGGCCATCGCGACAGCCTGTCGCGACGCAGGCGCTGAACCCGAGGACTTCGTCGCCGCGCTGGGCGCCGGCGGCAGCTGGCTCGTGCACTTCGAGCGCAGCAGCGGTCGCGAACGCATCGTGTGGAACGGCCGGGACGGCAAACTGATCCTGCAGGCAGCCATCCGCAGCGGCGGCTGGCGCGACGTTGCCGACTGCGCGGTCGCCACCGCGGACGAGAACGGCTTCGTGGCCGGCGTGCGGCAGCTGCTCGCACAGCGCCCGACCGGCGCCTGAGCAATCCCATGGCTTCGGGCAACCTGCGCGGCATCGCCGCGATGCTGATGGCCGTCGCGGCCTTCGCCGTGATGGACGGCATACTCAAGCTCCTTACCGCGCACTATCCGCCGATGCAGATCGCTGCGCTGCGCGGCGCCGCCTCGCTGCCTTTCCTGCTGGGCGCGGTGCTCGCCTTCGGCAGTATTCGCGATCTCAGGCCCGTGCGCTGGGGGCTGCACCTGGTGCGCGGCCTGCTCGCGGTGGTGATGCTGACGGGCTTCGTCTATGCGGTGAAGGTGCTGTCGCTCGCCGACGCCTACGCGATCTTCTTCGTGGCACCGTTGCTGGTGACGGCTTTCGCGGTGCCGATCCTCAAGGAACACGTCGACTGGCAACGCTGGACGGCGATCGGTCTCGGCCTCGTCGGCGTGCTGGTGATGCTGCGACCGACGGGCGCAGGTCTCAGCCTGCTCGGCGCCGCTGGCGCCTTCGTCTCGGCCGTGGCCTATGCGCTCGCCAGCGTGTCGGTGCGCGTGCTCACCAGGACCGAAACCACGGCGAGCATGGTGTTCTGGTTCCTGTTGCTGCTGACGCTGTTCTGCTCGATACTCGCGGCGCCGGAGTGGACGCCCGTGCGACGCGAAGAGTGGCCGTGGATCGCCGCGCTCGGCATCTTTGGCGGTCTCGGCCAGCACTTCATCACCGAAGCCTTCCGCCACGGCCAAGCGTCGGTCGTCGCACCCTTCGAGTACACCGCCTTGCTCTGGGGCATCGGCCTCGACTGGCTCTTCTGGAGCGTCGTCCCCGGCCCCGGTCTGTACCTCGGCGGCAGCATCATCATCGGCGCCGGCCTCTATCTCATCTGGCGTGAGCGCCAGCTGCACCTGGAGACGGCGGCGCGGCTGGAGGCCGCGGGCACGCCGCCTTAATGAAGTTGAGATCCGGGCGGCTGTCGCCTCACCATCGCGATCCTCGTTCGGGGTAATCTGTTTCTTCCTGTGATTACAGCCCGTACCGCGGCTGAGACTGCATCGGAGTAACAGCATGACCAGTGGACTTCGCCGGCCGACGACCATCCGGCCATTGCGGGAAGACGATCGATCCACATGGGACGGGTTATGGCAGGGCTACCTCGTCTTCTATGAGGCGTCCGTGCCAGCGGAAGTCACCGCCACCACCTGGCGACGACTGCTTGATGCCGGCTCGCCGCTGTTCGGCCTCGGCGCCATCGTCGACGACAGACTGGTCGGCTTCGCCCATTGCGTGCTGCATCTGGGTACGTGGTCGGAGAAGCCGCAGTGCTACCTCGAAGACCTGTTCGTCGATCCCGCGGTGCGCGGCGGCGGCGTCGGCCGCGCGCTGATCGAGGCGGTCTACCAGGCCGCCGACCGGCACGGTGCCGACCGCGTGTATTGGCTCACCCACGAAACCAATCACGTCGCCCGCGCGTTGTACGACCGGATCGGGCAGCGCAGCGGCTTCATCCACTACACCCGCTGATGCTTCGCGCCTCGTCGGCCGGCGGCGCGCTATGATTCCGGACTTGCCCGATCGGGAGGACTGACGATGGAATCCCTGCTGCGCGCCATGGCGCGTGCCGGCCTCACCGACCTCGCGCTGCGCGTGTTCGGTGAGCCCTTCGAAGCCCTGCGGGTGATCCGCGAGCGGGTGTTGCCGCACTTTCGCAGCTAGGCTGGCCTCGCTCGAGTAGCTGCGCTACCTGGCTTTGCCGCCGTGCAAGTTGCGCGCGGCGGCTAGCCCACCTTGTCCCGCAGCAGCAGCTCGACGGACACCGCGCGCGAATAGAGCTCCGGGTCGTCGATCGCGGAGAAATCGACGAACTCCGACATGGCCATGGACTCGAGCTTGACCAGGCGCGAAACGAACTCCTCGCCCAGGTAGTAGGGCCTGGCCAGCGGCTTTCCAGGCTTCGATCTGCGCGCAAGCAGGCGAGCCGCGGGCGGGATGCCCCGCTCGATCCACCGCCTGACCTGGTAGGCCAGCGGCACGGGATCGGAAAAATTGATGCCGTAGTCGGATCCGTATCGGGCAATGGCCGGACTGGCCGCACGGATCAGGGCTGCATGGAATTGCCCTGCATATTTGTAACGGATGGGAATGTCGAAACTCGGAAAGACGAAACGCGTTTCCATGAACGGCAGCAGCGAATCGGAAATCTGGGCATTGCTCAGGTTGTTGCTCCGGGCGAAGCGGTTGCGCAGGAACGGGAACAGCATTTCCCCTTCGCGTCGCGTGATGTAGTCGCGCTCGATCCGCAGGACGCTGCGAACCTTGGCGCCGAACGCGGCAAAGTACTCGTGGTCGTCGAACGGGGCGCGAAGAAAGTCGTATGCACCCCGGTCGAACCGCAGGCGCAGGAAAGTCCGCAGATCGATGCTGCGGTCGCCGATGTTCCATATTTCACGATAGATCTCGCCGCCGGCACCGTTCAGCTGCAGCTGCGCGTACTGCGCACGCTGCAGGCGCGTTGCCATGTCGCTGCCGTCATCGAGCAGCCCGACGGGCTTGATGCCATCGAAGAAGTAGAAGTCGCGTTCCACCCGGGCGGCAAACTCGTCCGGACCCACGCGTGGGAACGTACTCTTGTCCACGTGCTCGACTTCGAAGCCCTCGCCCGCGGCGATCTGCAGCGCGACCCTGACGTCGGAGGAAGAGCGGCCGCCATAGACGTACAGATAGCGAGGGACCCCGGTCCCCGACAGCAACGCCGTCATGTGCCTGGAGTCATACCCTCCCGACAGCGCCGAGCCGATGCGGTCAGGGAACGCTCCTGCGAGCTGGCTGAAGTAGTCGGCGAATTCCGCAGAAACCGCCTCGACCAGCGCGGCGAACTCCGGCGAATCCGGTAACGGATCGAACGCCGGCTCGCGCGCCGATGAGCCGGACGACGGCATGACCTGCCACAGCCGGTCGCTGTCCAGCACCTCTATGCCGTCGAGCAACGTCTCCCGTCCCGCGAAGAAACCATGCAGCAGGTACTCATGCAAAGCCTGAGGGTGCAGGCGACGCTGCGGGGACATCCTCGCCAGGGCGAGGAATGAATTCGACACAGCACCGCTCGGCTGGTGATGGTAGACGGGATGGTAGCCGCAGTAGTCACTCATCACCCGGAGAGTGGCATCGGCGTAGATGACCAGGGTGAAATTCCCCGCCGTCTTCTTTTCGGTTGGCCGACCCGCACTGCGGTCCGAGAAAAATCTGCTCAGAGCCTGCCGGCCGGTCGCGCCATCGTAAATGAAGGTACCCGTCGCGAAGATGAAATCGCCGTTGTCGAACTCGAGGAGCGACTCGTGCCTGGCGAACAGCTTCCTGTAGCGGAAGGCGACGAAGCCGTCCCGGACCAGGCGGGCGTCGAGCCGCAATTCCTTCTGCTGGAAGACCTCCAGAGCGCGCGAACACCGGTCCTGGACGCCCTCGACCGACTCGCCGGGCATCCGCGCTACGACGATGAAGCTACCCATGTGGCGGCAATCTTACACGCGATTAAGCCTGCACCCAGGGCAGCCCGGCCACTTTCCAGGCGTTGATGCTGTTGCGGTGGCCGTGCTCGTCGAGCGTAGCCTCGACCTCGCCGCTGCGGTTCAGTCGCCGCCCGCGTCAGAA
>Ga0194132_10000909_pt1 | contig 60612 bp, 58 predicted proteins | sample TA2KigOf80mmetaG_FD_148612 | JGI IMG/M metagenome (GOLD analysis project Ga0194132, IMG submission 148612) | Freshwater microbial communities from Lake Tanganyika, Tanzania - TA2015054 Kigoma Offshore 80m | ecosystem: Environmental > Aquatic > Freshwater > Lake | place: Tanzania: Lake... | reverse complement strand
ACGATCCTCAGGCGATCGCGCAGGAACTTCAGCAGGTCGCGCTGCGCGATGATGAGGATGGAACTGACTTCAGACATCGTCACGCTCGCGAATGATCTCCAGGTAGGCGTCTTCGAGCGTCGGCATATGGGTGCGGACGAGTGAGAGCGGCGTCTCGATCGCCCGCAGGACCGAGTGCGCCGCCCGCTCGTCGACGGGAACCCGGAGCGGCGCCCCCTCGAGGAAGGGGATCTCGCGCCGCCGCAGTTCGGCGACCAGAGCGGCACGGTCGTCGGCGTCGATCAGGAGGTACTGCTGGGCGAGGTCGGCCTTGACCAGATCGGGCGATCCGTGAATCACCACCCGGCCGTGGTTGATGATACAGACCGCGTCCGCCTCCTCGGCCTCTTCGAGGTAGTGCGTCGTCAGGAACACAGTCGTCCCGCTCTCGGCCCGAACCTGGCGCAGATATTCCCAGAGGTTCCGGCGGCTACCGGGATCGAGCCCGACCGTCGGCTCATCGAGGAACAGCACCGAGGGGCGATGAATCAGGCTCCGGATGATCTCCAGTTTCCGCCGCATCCCGCCGGAGTAGGTCCGGACCGGTCGAAACAGGTCGTCCCCCAGGCCGATGATCGCGGCCAGTTCGTCGACCCGATCGCGATACGCCCGCGGCATAAGAGCCTGGCTCGGGCGCCAGGGGTAGAGGCGGTAGAGGACCGCGTGGAACCGGATGTTCTCCTCGCCGGTCAGGTTCTGATCGAGGCTGGGTCGCTGGAAGATGATGCCGATACGGCGGCGCACCGAAGCGGCCTCGCGCACCACATCGTGACCCGCGATGGTGACCCGGCCGGAGGTCGGGTTAAGCGTCGTGGTAAGGATGGAGATCGTCGTCGTCTTGCCGGCGCCGTTCGGGCCGAGCAAGACGAAGAACGACCCGGCCGCGACGTCGAAGGAGACGCCGTCGACCGCGTTTGCCTCCGCGCCCCGATAGCGCTTGACGAGGTCCTCGACACGGATGATCGGCCCGCGCTCGAGGGCGATACCGCTCCTGGAAGTGGTGGCGAGGGGTGCCGCCACGGTCAGACGCGCTGCACAAGCGTCTCGCGGAATGGCGCATCCCGGTACTTCAGGCCGTATCCCAGGCAGCGATCGATCCCAATGTGCGCCGCCCAGATCGGGCCGAGCGGCAGGAGGAGGGCGATCCCGAGGCCGGCCCCCACGGCGACGATCGCTGCTGGAACGACGAACACGTGCGCGCAGTTGTAGGCCACACTGCCCCATCGCGTCCCGGCCAGATACCCGAGCATGGAGAGGTCGGGCACGAGCAGCAGCGGCACAAGCAGGAGGGCGTCGCCTCCGGCCAGAAAGTAGCCGGCCACGCCGAGCGCGAACAGGGCGAGTCCCTCAAGGCGCAGCGCCAGGCGCACCCCGGTGTCGCCCTGCGGCGCCGTCTCGTCGGCCGCCGCAGAATCGCCCGTGCTCAGAATCGGTACAGTGCGAGCGCGTTCTCGCCCATGATCCGCCGTCGCGTCGTCTCCGGCAGCCAGGTGGGGATCGCCGCATCGGGCGCGTCGAAATCCCAGTGCGGGTAGTCGGTCGCGAACATCATGTGGTCGCTCATCTGCAGGTCCTCCAGGATCTGCGCGAAATCGCGCCGATCGTCCGGTTCCTCGACCGGCTGGGTCGTGAACCAGAAATGCTCGCGAATCACCTCCGATGGCGCGCGCTTCAGGTGCGGAACCTCGCTCTTCAGCAGTTTCCAGGCGCGATCGAGCCGCCACATAAGCGGCGCGAGCCAGGCGAACCCGCCCTCGATGAGGACGAACCGGAGTGTCGGGAAACGCTCGAAGATGCCCTCGCAGACGAGACTGATCACCTGGTCCTGAAAGCTCGTCAACTGCCCGACGTGATACTCGACGTAATAGGAAGGGTGTCCGGCGCCGCTCGAAATCGGCCACCCACCCATGACCCCGAAGTGCATCCCGACGGGCAGGTCCGTCTCCGCGGCGGCCTCGTAGAGCGGCCAGTAGTACCGTTTGCCCAGCGGATGGAGGGTGCGCGCCTCCAGCTCGACCTGGATGAAGCGTCGGTCGCGCGCGCGGCGCCGCACCTCTGCGGCGCCGAGGTCGGCGGCCTCGCCTGGAATGACGATCGATGCACGGAGACGGGGTTCGACGTCGAGCCACTCCGCGGCCTGCCAATCGTTGACCGCGGTCGCGCGCGCCGCGCAGTAGTCGAGATTCATCTGCCGCACCGTGCCGAGCAAGGGCAGGAGTACGCCGTAGCCGATCTCCCACTGGTCGAGCAACTGGCGCTGCAAGAATGCCGGATCGGACCCAGGCGGACCGCCGTTGGGCGGCCACGAGTCGGCCCGCGCCGCGTTCGGTGACATGAACGGGTAGAAGAGGCCGCCGTAGCCGCGCGGGCCATACTCCTCGTGGTGCTGCCGCCAACGTGCCGGAAGGTACTTCGCGAGCACTGCCTCCGAATGGAGGTACGGGTGAATGTCGGTATCGACGATGGTCGTCGCCGCCCGCGCGCGGCCAGCCGGAGCCGTCTCGGTGAGTGTCACGTCCCCTCCTTCGCGAGGCGATACCAGGTTCGCGCATTTTCGCCCAGGATTGCCTCTCGGTGTGTCGCGCGCAGCCACGTCGGGATTGCCTCATCTGGATGCTCGAAGTGCCGGTGGGGAAAGTCGGTCGAGAAGAGCAGCATCTCCGGCGAGCCGAGTTGATCGATCGCCCGCTGGATACGTGCCCCGTCGTCCGGGCCATCGATCGGCTGCAGAGTCAGGCGCACGTGGCGCCGGACGTATTCGGACGGAACGTAACTGTTCCAGGGCACTTCGCGCCGCAGCCCCTTCCAGTCCTTATCGAACCGCCAGAGGAACGCCGGCAGCCAGGTGAACCCGCTCTCAAGGCAGGTCAGGCGCAGGCTCGGAAACCGATCGAACACGCCTTCGACGATGATGCTCATCAACTGACTCTGGAACACCTGGGCCATCCCCGCGTACTCCTCGATGTAGTACGAGGGCCACCCCGAGGATGTCGGCGGATTGCCGGGGAGGCCACCGAATGCCAGCCCGGCGACGAGGTCGTGCCGCTCGATCGCCGCGAAGAGCGGGTGGTAAGCGCGCTTGCCGTACGGCATCGCGGTGCGGGCGGGCAGGAGCGCCTGGACGAAGCCGCGGTGGGCGCCCACGCGATCGATCTCCTTCGCGGCCTCCTCGGGCTGGCGGATCGGCAGCACGATCGACGCGCGCACGCGCGGCTCCTTCTCCAGCCAGTGCTCGATCTGCCAGTCGTTAATCGCGCGCGCCATTGCGACCTCGAGGTCCGGGTTATGGATGGTGTCCACCGCGTAGACGCAGTTCAGGATCGCGATCTCGAGGCCGAGCGGATCGAGGACGTCCTCCCGGACCCGCTCGATCGATCCCCCGGCGACACCGTTCTCAAGGCGCACATGGGGTCGCAGCGAGGTCGGTGCCTTCGGGTACGGCGTATCGGTCACTCCCTTGAAGTGAGATTGGGCGATGTACTCGCGCCAGTGCGCGCTCAGGTACGGGAACAATGCCGACGTGGCCGGCAGGGCGTTGTGAACGTCGGCGTCGATGATGCCAGGCACGGGGAGAGCATACGCGGTCTGCGGCGCTATTCAACCGCTGAAAAGAGCGCGTGTCCCATTTCAGTGAGGGAAATCGCAGGATTGTCATCGAGCGCGCGCACGGCAACCAGATCGTGGCGCCGGCGGATCCCCGGGGATCGCGGGCTTCCAGCCCGAACACGTCACTCCCACCGAGAGGGGCTGCCAGTTCTGCTGGTGGAAGATCTGCGGAATCGCGTTGGTGTTCCGCGATAGCCTCCTCCTAAATCCTGGCGTACCAGGGGAGAAGGGTCTGGAGCGAGCCTGGGAGCTTGTCTACCTGGAATGTCGCGTCACGTAGAGGTGCGCGGCGAGCAATCCCGCGATCGTCTTCGCATCGGGAAATGTGCCTCGCGCCACCGCGTCGACCGCCTCGGCGAACGGCATTGCGACCAACTCGATCCGTTCGTCCTCATCCGCCGGACGCGACTCGGGGCGCAGGTCGCGCGCAAGGAAGAGATGCAGGTACTCCGTGCAGTAGCCCGGCGCGGCGAAGAAGCCGCCGAGCGCATTCCACCTGGACGCCGCGAAACCGGTCTCCTCGGCGAGTTCCCGCTGTGCCCCGAAGAGCGGATCCTCGCCCTCGTTGAGCGACCCGGCGGGGATCTCCACCAGGTCACGGCCCGCCGGAAGCCGGTGTTGCCGGACGAGCAGGACCCGATCTCGGTCGTCGATCGCGACGACGCAGACCGCCGGACCGTGCTCTACCACCTCGCGCCGCGCCATCGTCCCATCCGTGAGCCGGATCTCGTCCACGCGAAGGCGCACGACCCGCCCCTCGTGGATTCGGTGCGACCGGATGACCGTCTCCTCCATCGGCTCAGAGCTCGGCCGCGGCAGGCACGATCTCGCGGCCGAACATCTCCAGGACGCCGGGTTCGTGCGCGTTGGCGATACGGACGATGACCCACGTGATGCCCAGCGCCCGGAGATCGCGCAACCGGGCGACCAACTGGGCCGGCGTCTCCGCGCCGTTCGCGCCATCGGCACGGACGAGCATGGTGATGTTGGTCGTCTTGTCGATCGCGTCGTAGGAGCGTCCTACCTCGTGGCAGTGCTGGCGCAGGACGTCCAGTTTGTGGCGCATCATCGCCAGGTCGGGTGTGCCGATAATGCACGAATCGCCATACCGGGCCACCAGGCGGAGCGTCTTCCGTTCGCCGCCGCCGCCGATCATGATCGCTGGGTGCGGTCGTTGGATGGGCATCGGCGAGCAGAGCGTCTCTGTCAGTCGGTAGTGCTTGCCGGTGAACGCGCCGACTTCGCCGGACCACACCTGTTTCGCGATGAGGATCGCCTCCTCGAGGCGCTCGAACCGCTCCTTCAGCGGGGGAAAGGAGAACCCGAGGCCGAGGTGCTCGCGTTCGAACCACGCTGCGCCGATCCCGAGCCAGGCTCGACCGCCGGAGAGAGCGTCGAGAGTCGTGACCTGCCTGACCAGGAATCCGGGTTCGCGGTAAGTCACGCCAGTCGCGATCGTGCCCAGGCGCAACCGCTCGGTGACGCCGGCGAGGAATCCGAGGGTCGTGTACGCCTCGTTCATCTCCAGCGTCGCATCGGCCGGTGGCCCCATCTGGAAGAAGTGGTCCATCACGTCGATCGCGTAGAACCCGGCCGCTTCGAGGCGTCGCGCGATGGTCGCGAGCGTGCTCCCCATCGCCGGGGTGCCTCCGGGCCATGTGAAGCGATTGCAGCGCATGCCGAGTCTCATGGGGGGCTCCCCTGTGTGGCGTGTTGCCGGGGAGCGTAGCGCGTACGCGGGGCGATGACCCGAAAGTACCAGGAAAGCGGGACTGTTATCCGACTGCAAAGCCCGCACGCGCAGGGGCACGCTATATCCAGATCCGTGGACGACTCGGTCTAGCGGAGGCGAACGGCGCGGCGTGGGCCAGCCTCGTGCAGACGGTCGCCGCAGCAAAGGATCCTGACTTGAGCGATGTAGCTTTTCTCGTCCGATCCCGACCAGGGTTGCTCCGTGTCGTCTAGAACACCGGTTCGAGCGCAAAACGCGCCCGGAAGTCGCTGACCGACGCGCGCGACCATCTCGGCAGCCGAGGCGACAGTGCCGCCATCGCCACCGCCGAAGCCTGGTCAGGATGCCTCGACGACATCCTGCGTCTCACCGAACTGCTCTGCCGCGAGGTCGCACCCGCGGCGTAATGCGGTCTCCGCGCCTCAGCGCGGGACGTTCAGTTCCTTGGCGGCCTGATCGACCGTCGCGCCACCGTGGATCACCTCGCCGAGCGCGGCGATCATGCGATCCGGGCGGGGATGGAGGATCACGTTCCGGCCATAGACGATGCCACGCGCGCCGGCCGCGCAGGCATCCGCGGCCATCTGCAACGCGTCGCGCGGATCGTCCTTCGGCGCGCCGCCGAGGATGAGGATCGGCACGTAGCAATGACTCGTCACCGTCCGGTACTCCTCGACCGGGCCGACGTAGTGCACCTTGACGAAGTCTGCACCGGCCTCTGCGCCGATGCGCGCCGCCTTCGAAACGTTCTCGACAGTGTGCGCGGAGGTCTCCTGGAACGACACGGGGATCGGCTCGGCGAGCAGAGGCATCCCGATCTCATCGCAGCGAGCAGCCAGGCGGCGGAGATCGGCGAGTTTCGTCTCGGTGGGATTACCGGGGAACACCTTCAGTTCGACCGCGTCGGCGCCGAACCGTAGAGCCTGATCGGCACCGTAGTCCGCGATCGGCCCTTCGGAATCCAGGGCGATGATGAGCCCGCGATTGCCCAGCGCCGAGGCAGCCTCCTTCGCGAAACCAATCGTGGTCATCACGCCATCCACACCACCGGCCACGAGCCGGGCGACCGCCTGCCGCGGGTTCTCCAGGCCGCGGGTGCCGCCAATGCGCGAGTGATCCATCGCCACGAGAACGGTCCGGCCGTCGCGCTGGAACAGGTTGTGCATCCGCCGCTTGGCGAACTCAGGCGCCTCGGTCGCGACGGCCTGTGGGGTCAATATCATCGATGTCAGTCCTCCTTGCGATACCACGGCAAGAGCATCTCGTCGAGTTCACGATACTGCGCGTAGAGCGCATCGTACCGCTTTTGTCGAGCCGGGTCTGCCGCGTAGTGCGCGCCCATCTGTACCATCCGCTCCATTCCGGTCCGGAGGTCGAACTCCCCGGCTGCCACACCTGCAAGCATCGCCGCGCCGAGGACCGATGTCTCCGTCACGCGCGGGGTCAGGATGGGTACGCCCGTGACGTCGGCGAGAATCTGCATCCAGAGTGGGCTGCGTGCCGCGCCGCCGGCGGTGATGGCGCGCTGGACCAATCCCTGCCCGCGCTCGTCGAACAGGCGGCGGATCTGTAAGGCCGTGCCTTCGAGGAGGGCGCGGATGAGATGCGCGCGCCCGTGGCGGAGCGTGAGCCCGATGAACGCTCCGCGGGCCTTGGGCTCGGCCCGAGGTCCCCTTTCTCCCATCAAATGGGGAATGCAGATCAACCCTTCCGCTCCAGGCTCGATCGACGCCGCCTCGGTCACGAACCGCTCGTAGCTCGCCCCCGGATCGGTCGGATCTCCCGGACCTACGAGTAGATCACGCGCCCACCGCAGTGCTGCCCCGGTCGTCGAGGTCGAGCCGAAACTGCGCGCGACCGGCGTTCCATCCGGCCCGACCTCCCCGACAAACGCGATCCATGTCGCCGTGCCCATGTAGTTGCACGCGTCGCCCGGCTGCATCGGGCCCACCGCGATACGTGTGCAGTACACATCCGAACCACCCACCGCCACAGGTGTGCCCACGGGCAGGCCAGTCGCGGCGGCGGCCTCCGCGGTCACCGATCCCGCCCGTTCGCCACCGTTGCGCGTCTCCGGGACGAGCGTACGCGGCACCCGCGCCGCGTCGACTGCCTCCCAGTCCCACTCTTCTCGCTCGCGGTCCCACAGGCCCGTCCCACCAGCGTCGGAGCGATCGGTGCCCGCGACGCCACACAGGCGAAACCGGATGTAGTCTTTCGGCAGCATCAGGTGGCGCGCGCGCCGGAATGCCTCCGGCTGGCACTCGCTCAACCAGCGCAATTTCGGCGCCGACACCGTCGTCTGGACCGCGCGCACGGCGCCGGTCGCCGCCGCGTGCGGATCGACGCCCCGCTCGCGATTGATCGCGGCGGCCTGTTCCGCCGAGCGCTGATCCATCCACAATTGCGCCGGGACGACCGGCGTGCCCGCCTCGTCGAGAAGAACCGGCGCGTGCATGAGGCCAGAGACGCCGACGCCCGCGATCGGGCCGTCGTACCCCTCGAGCGTCTCGCGGACGACCCGGGCGATGTTCGTCCACCATCGCTCGGGTGGCACCTCCGCCCACAGGGGGCGCGGGAAGTCGATCGCTCCCTCGCGGTACTCTCCGCGGATCTCCCGGCCGCGCTCGTCGAAGAGGACGCACCGGGCGGTGGTCGTCCCAAGATCGATCCCGACGAGAACTGCCACCGCCGCCGCCGCGTCCGAACGCCGTTACGCGGTGAAGACCATCGACTTGAGACCACGTCGGTTCGCCGTGGTCTCGAACGCCTCCCTCACGTCATCCAGGTCGAAGCGATGGGAGATGAGCGGTATCACGCGGATGATGCCGTGCTGGATCAGTTTGAGCGCGGTCGTGAAGTGGTGCGGCGTGAAGTCGTGGCTGCCGGTGACGACAAGTTGCCGGTAGTGGATGAGGTTCGGATCGGTCGGCAGGTCCACCGGCGGGTAGGTGCCCGCGAACAGTTGTACTCGGCCGTTGATCGCGCCCATCTGCAAGCCCTGTCCGATCGGTTCTGGCGCGCCCACGGCGACGATCACCGCGTCCGCGCCGCGCCCCCGGGTGAGTTCCTTCACCCGTTCAACGGGGTCGACAACGCTGGCATCGATCACGTCGTGTGCGCCGAGTTCTCGGGCGGTCACGAGTCGCGCCGCAATCGGGTCGCTCACGATGACGCGCGCGCCCCGGCGCAGCGCCATCTGCAGGTGGAGCAGGCCGATCGGTCCCGTACCAACGATCGCCACATCATCTCCCACGTCGATGCGCGTGCCGGCGTGGGCGTTCAGGATGCAGGCGAGCGGCTCGCAGAACGATGCCTCCTCGAACGTGACCGAATCGGGGAGCCGCCGCAACTGGCTGATCGGGGCAATGCCGTACTGCGCGAAACCCCCGCGCACGCCGCGCCGCAGGTTCTCGCAGTAATTGAACACACCGCGGCGGCACTGGTAGCAGCGCCCGCAGACGAAGCGCCAGTCGGCGACAACGCGATCGCCAACCGCGAGCGGTGGTTCCCGGTGTGGATCGTCCACGTGGATCGAGGGCGCCCCCTCGTCCGCCATCACGGCGCCGAGCGCCTCGATGACGCCTGCCCACTCGTGCCCGGGTATCCGGGGTAGGCCCGGTCCGCCGGGTCCCCCCGAACGCGACCCAGTGTAGGCGCGCAGGTCGCTCGGGCACACGCCGCAAGCGTGGATGCGGATCAGCGCCTCCTCGGGGCCGGGCTTCGGCGCGTCGATCTCCTCGACGCGCAGATCGCGGACGCCGTAGAGGCGAGCAGCTTTCATGGGGTGGTCACTCCTGTCTGCGGCGAGGATACCACCCGTCCCGGCGCTCGGCGTTACACGGGCGAACCGCCCGGCCGGTGCGTCAGGTCGGCAGGAGCCGCCAGTACGGGCGGGGTTCCCAGGGGTCCGGTAGCGGTGCGATCGAAGCCGCGAGCGCCGCGCAGGCCCGACGCATCCCCGGTGACGCGACGACCTCGGGCCACCGAGGCGTCATCGCCGCGCTGGCGACCTCCAGATCCGCGTGGAGCCCGGCACCGAGCGCCGCAGCGATGGCCGCGCCACGGATGCCACCCTCCACGTCGGCGATCTCAACGGGCGCCCCGAGCAGCGCGGAGAGGATCTCGATCAGCAGACCGTTCTCGGTTCCGCCCCCTGTGGCGATGAACCGGCGCGGTCCCAGACCCGCCTCGCGAGCGCGCGCCGCCAGTCCGGCGATCCCGGCCGCAAGCCCCTCCAGAGCCCGCCGGTAGATGAGGCCGCGCGGAGCGCCTCCCGCGCGCGCCGTGCGGGTATGCGCCGGGACGCTCGCGAGTGGGGGAAGCGGGCGAATCGAGGCCTCACCGCCCGGGAACGGAGGCGCTCCGTGCGCCTCCGCAGTCAGGGCCCGGTGGAACGCGCCGCGACGGGAGGGCGGCGCATTCTCCTCGCCGACCAGGATCGCGGCGGCCTCGTCGAGATAGGCGAGTGCCTGCTCGAACCCGCGCATCCAGGCGAAACGATCGGGCGCGACCATATAGCGGAACCAGCCGGATAGGGGCCCCTGGCGCACGGCCCGAATCGCGACACTCGTGCCCAGGGTGATGCAGACGTCGCCATCCGAAAGCGCGCCGACGCCGAGCGTCGCGGCCGACCCATCGTGGTAGCCGGCGACGACCGGCGGCCTGGTGGTCAACGCGAGCCGGGTCGCCGCCGCGTCGGTGAGCGGCGCCACGATCTCACCGAAGGGGTGGATCGCTGGGAGCGCTCTCTCTGGCAGGCCCGCAAGGGCGGCGACGGCGGGTGGCCACAGCAGGGCGCTGGGTCCGGTCGCCGGGTTCGTCGCCCAGTGCCCGGTCAGGCGCAGAAGCAGCCAGTCGTGGAACGCGCCGATGCGCTGGACGCGGCGCCAGAGAATGGGGTGGTCGCGCCGAACGACCATGGCGCGCCCGGCGAGGATCGGCGCGTACGATCCGGCGGTATCCCCGCTCCAGGTGGTGTGGAGGAACAGCCTGTCGAGGGTGACATCATCGATGCGCCTCGCCCGCTCCGGAATCTCGACTGGCACGTTCTCGCCATCGAGGAGGACTCCCTGACCGATACGGGTCGAGAGGGCAATCGCTGCAGGCGCGCCGAGGCCCTCGGCGCGTCCCCCCTCCATGGCCTCGCGCGAGGCCGCAACAAACGTCTCCCATATCCGTTCCCCATCGGCGGCGCCGAATCCGTGGCCCGGCAGACCGCGACTCGGCGCTCTGCCCGTGGCGAGGAACCGGCCGTTCGTCGCGACGCAGGCAGCCTTACACCACGTCTGACCGAAGTCCACCGCGAGGACATACTCCGGCGCCATCGGCGAGAGCATAGTCTGGCGGCCTGCCCCTATCCTGTGCCCGCGGCGATCGGCTCGGAGGCTCGCGCTCGCGTCCGCCGGTCATGCGGGGTTCGCTATCCGACCGAGACGATCCCCATCATGCCGAGATCCTCGTGTTCGAGGATGTGGCAGTGAAACACAGTCGGGCCTGCAAAATCGCGGAACGGGATGCGCAGAGTCACGCTCTGTCCCTTTCGGATGTTGACGGTGTCTTCCCATCCCGCGGGGGTGACGGTTGCTCCGTCGATCGCCACGATCTGAAACGGATGGACGTGGAGATGAAACGGGTGATCCATGTCAGTTCCATTGCGGATCGTCCACTCTTCGATCGTGCCCAGGGTGGTGTGGACACCGACCCGGTCCGGTGAGAACTCCTTGCCGTCGATTAAGAAACGGGCGCCGCCCGGCACCATCGTTTCGCCCAGTTCGAGGGTGCGCCGCCGTGCCACCGGTCCGTCCGGCGAGGCGACAGCGCCGACGAGCGCCGTGGGGAGTGCCATCGCGACGGGGTCACCCGCCACCGTGATGTCGACGAGCGGGATGTCGGCGCGAGCTGGGCTCGCGTGATGAGCCATGCCTCCACCCATCATCATTGTCATCGCGCCGCGGTCGTAGTGAGCTGCCGTCAGGCCGAACCGTCCCTTCCGGGCGCCGAGACCAGGAGTTCGATCCGCTTGCCCGGTGGGAGCAATGCGATCGAGGGGCGCTCCGCACGCCGGCCCGGGACGGCCTCGCGCTTGTGATCCGGCCTCCACCATCTCGGCACGACCCGGCGATAATCGGGGAGGGCATCTCGCCGCGGCCTGTTACCGAGCTGGCGAAAATCCCGCACGCCGAGTTCCCGCAAGCCTCGATTGCGGCGCTACATCAGCGCCTGGTTCACCACGAGGTGGACCACGATGCTCGCGACGTATCCGAGCGCGATCGCCCACGACCACCTCAGGTGGGACTTGAACGTGTACACGCCGCGCGCTTGACCCATCAGCGCTACACCGGCGGCGCTCCCGACGGAGAGAAGCGAGCCACCGACGCCGACGGTGAGCGTCACAAGCAACCACTCCCCCCGGCTCATGTCCAGCCCCATTTCCAGGACTGAATACATGACTGGCACGTTGTCGATCACGGCCGAGAGGAGCCCGATGAGGATGATCGCGGTGGTCGCGCCCAGACCGCCATAGAGGGCGGACGAGAGGGCAGCCAGATAGCCGAGCGTCCCCAGGCCGCCGACGCAAAGGATGATGCCGTAGAAGAACATCAGGGTATCCCACTCCACCCGTTCCATCTGCCGGAACGTGTGGAGCGGGATCGTCTCGGCGCGGCGGCGTACGACCCGGCGGGAGTCTGTGTGTGCAGGCGTCAGTTCCCCGTTTTCGATGGCGGCCGCCTGAGGACTCGAGAACACATCGTCCGGAGTATTCACGCGCAATGGCACTCCGGAAGAGGATCGATTGAACGCATACGCGAACAACTGGAGCGCTCCGAGGCCGAACATCATCCCCACGGCCGACGGGAGACGGAAGAGGTTATGGGCGGTGACGGTCAGGGCGATGGTGCCGAGAAAGAGGAGGACGATCTCGATCGCGCCGCGTTCGAGGATCGCCGCCGCATCAACCTTCGGCGGTTTCTCGCGCTCGACGCCAAACATCAGGATCGAGGCGGGGACCATCCAGTTCACCAGCGACGGCAGCAGCAGCGCGAAGAAGCCCTCGAACGGGACGATGCCGCGTTGCCACACCATCAGCGTCGTGATGTCGCCGAAGGGGCTGAAGGCACCCCCCGCGTTCGCCGCGACCACGATGTTGATGCACGAGACAGCCACGAAGCGCGGGAATCCCTGGCCGATCGCGACAGCGATCGAGCCCATCACCAGCGCGGTGGTCAGATTGTCAGCGATCGGTGAGAGCAGGAAGGCGAGGAGTCCCGTGAGCCAGAACAGGGCGCGTAGCGAGAGTCCGCTCGACACAAGCGCCGCGCGAATCGCGTCGAACACGCCGCGCTCCTGGAGCGTGTTCACGTAGGTCATCGCGACGATGACGAAGAGCATGAGTTCGGCGTACTCGAGGAGGTTGTGCTCGACCGCGTCCCTGATCTGGTGACCTCTTCCCAGGGTGTGGAGATTTATTGCGACCAGAACCCACACGATACCGGCGCCGAAGAGAACCGGGACCGACTTGGGTAGGTTGAGCCTGTCCTCCAACATCACGATCGCGTAGGCGATCAGGAAAACGATGAGCGCCGCTAGAACGGTCCAGTGTCCGAGCAGTTCCAACGCCACCGACTCCCACTCACGCGTGGTGAGCGACAATGAAGAGTTCAGGGCACTTTATCGCCGGCGCAGCGGAGTTCGGACACCCCTTGGCGTTCGCGGCCTAAGGGTGCACGACGACTAGATCTCCGACCGCCAGGTCGATTCGTTGCACGATCGACATATCAGCCGTTGGCCGCGGACGACCAGCGTGTGATGGCCGCACCGAGGGCAGGTTCGTACGGTCGTGGGGATACGGTCGATCTGAGGGGCACTGTTCTTCATCGAACCTCTCAGAAGTACCAATTGGTACATAGCGCAGTGTATCCGCATGTCACCGGCCACGCAATCATCCGGGAAGGGGTATTCCCCGATCTTTCGGCCGCCTCTTTGAGAATCGCCCCGGCGTACGAGCGCGGCGGCACCACGCTACCGCGAACCCCGCCGCCGTCTCCAACGTGGTGTCGCGGCACGACGCTGCCGGGTGTGGGGTGGTCCCACAGGATTGATGTCTTCTTCTTCCATCCCGGCGCGTGCCTGGCGCGCACGTCGGTGCGCGGGCGAGTCGCGGCGCGGCCACCTGCCCCGAGAGGCGTCGCCGTACGGTACTCTCGGCGCGCCACCCTTGGGCGGTAGGAGGCTTCCGGCATGTGGCGAAACTGAAGGTGGGTCTGGTCGGTCTGGGCAGCCTGGCCCAACGCGGCATCCTACCCCATACCTTCCAGGATGACGCCCGCGCCCTCATCGAGGCGGTCGCGGTGTGCGACGCCGTCCCCGGCCGTGCCGAGGCGGTCGCGGAGAAGTGGGTCTGGCGCGACGCCTACACCGATTACGACGAGATGGTCGAGAAGGCGGACATCGAGGCGGTCCTCATCGCCACGCCCATCCCCCTCCACCATCGCCAGATCACGCGCGCGCTCGAGGCTGGCAAGCATGTGTACACGCAGAAGTCGATGACCACTCGGTTGGACGAGGCGAACGAGATCGTCGAGATGGCCGCACGGAAAGGACTGACCGTCTGCGCGTCGCCGGGCGAGATGCTGCGCCCCCCGTACCCGCAGATGAAGGAGGCGATCCAGAAGGGCCTGATCGGCCGCCCGTACTGGTCGCTCGCCGGGATGCAGGGTGCCGGGCACGAGTACGAATCGTTCCGCACCGAGAACGACGTCCTCGCCAACGTCGACCCCACCTGGTACTACAAGCCGGGCGGCGGACCCGTCTACGACATGACCGTCTATTGCCTGCACGAGATGACCGGCATCCTCGGGCCGGTCAAGCGCGTCCAGGCCATGTCAGGCATCGGTCTCCCGGTGCGCCGATGGAAGGACAAAGAGATCCTCGTCGAGATGGATGACAACACCCACATCACGCTCGACTTCGGCGAGAGTTTGTTTGGGTTCGCCTACGGAGCCAATTGCCGCTCTGGACCCGTGCCGCGGATCGCGATCTTCGGCAGCGAGGGGTGCGTCTATGCCGACCCTCCCGGTGGTCCCGGCGGACCGCGCGCGGTGATTTCCGGGCCAAAGGTGCCCGATGGCGAGCAGGCGCTCGATCTACCGGAGATGCCGTATCGCGTCGGGCCGCACAGAGAGATCGGCGAGGCGCACGGCTACGCCGACATCATGCACTTCGTGGAGTGCCTGCGCGACGGGCGGAAGCCAATCCCCAGCGCCGAACACGCGCGCCACGTCGTCGAGATCATCGAAAAGGGGTATCAGTCGTCCCGCGAGGGGCGCGCTCTGGAGATCACGTCGACTTTCTGAGGCGGGCGGAGAGGCTGCCGTTCGTGACGTCGGTTCCGCAGTATCCGTGAGCGTGCACCTCCGTGAGTCCGGCGACGCGGAAAATCGGCGGCTGGCGGGCCTCGTCACTCGCACGTATCTGGCGAACCCCGCGACTTAGGAGCCGCTGAGAGGCCCCGATCGCTCTCTCGCGATGAGAGGACGTCGGGCCTACGTGGTCCTGCCTTCTCGGCGACGCCGAAAGCGTGCATCGCCGCGCATGAAGTCGCCCGATCTCGCCTTCACCCCGTTGTAGTGCGCCACGTGCCTGGGCACTCGCCCTCTGCCTGCCAGTAGCCCATCGACAGGCTGGCGTGCATCGCGGTGGCGGCGGCGCGCGCCCGGCCCGCCTCGATCAAACGCGTCCCGAAGTCCGTGCCGTCCTCCAACGTGACGGTGACGTAGCGGAGGCCACGCCCGTCCGAACCGCCTCGTGAGTCGAGTGTGATCCAGGTCCGGGCGTTCGTCGGAGCGAGGGACCGCGCATATGCGACTGCGCTCAGAGCGCACGCTCCGGAGAACTTCTCGATCCCAATGGCGCGCACGCTGCCGAGTTCGCGCGTGTGGATCGTTCCCCCATCGCCCACCGAGCCAACGGTGGCTCGGAGTTTTCGCTCGTGACCGGTGCGGCACTCCATCTCCCAGGGAAAGCGGCGATCGTTAGGACGCTGAACCAGTCCGACCGGCCCGAGTAGCCAGGTCGGTCCGCCGTCGGTGAAGGCGACGATCCCTTCGCACTGCCGGAGGACGAGCAGCCCACCGCCTCCGTGCCAGGCGGCTGTCCTCTGCTCGAGATCTCCGGAACCTGCCGTCTTCGTCGCGTTCTCGACGCACGGCCCCACGGTTTCTGCGATCTGACCGGTAAGGGCCTGGAATTCAGGGGTAATGGCGCAATTGGCAGACGCCTGTGCCTCACGTGCGGACAAGAGGATGGTGCTGATGAGGAGCACCGACGCGACAATGGCAGGCCCTGCGATACCCAGTGGATTCCGCAGACGCGTCGTCGCGCTCATCGAGACCTGTCGAGATGAGCGCGCATCCGGCGCATGTAGTCCTCTCTGGCTTCACGACTCGACATCGGTCTGGCGGTCGCCGCCCTCCGATCGCGGTCGATCTCATCGATGAGTTCGGCGGCGACGGCGCTCTCGGCCAGTGAATATGCCAGACTGGTGTGGCGCCGATGAAGTGGCGAACGCAGCCTGGTTCGGATTGGCACTCGCGCCACCGAATCATGGAGGCAGTATCAGTGGCGGTGCTCTCTTCTGGAAGAGGACGGGAGCATCGAGAGCTCCCCGAGGGCAGCCTGCGCCGCGCGTCAGCCGAGGATGCGCCGGGCGATCTCCGAGGCGCGATCGAGGCCCGCGACACGGGCGCCCGCGACGCGCGCGTCGATGTCCAGAACCATGCCCCGCAGGTGGGCGAGCGCGATCGACGCCCGGTAGCGGTGGAGCGGGTGGTCGGTCAGACCGGTCGACACCGCCGCGAGAAGGTCGAGCGCACTCTCGACATCCTCCTCCGCGGCCGCGATCGCCGCGATCGCGATCAGGGAGAGCCCATCCTGTCTCCGACTCCCCGAAACGCTCAGCGCCGGCGCGGCCTCGCGCAGCAGCTGCCGCCCGCGCGCAAGATCGCCGCTCGCAATCGCGGCGTCGGCAACCTGGCGGGCCGTCTGTGCGAGGACGAGCGGCCCCGCGCCGCGAGCTCGGGACATCGCGTATCCGGCCTCGAGATCGACGGGCACGAGATGGAATGCGAGCGCGCCATCCTCCGCGATCGCGAAGGAGGCGTAGCCCGGATGGGCGTCCGGCACGCCGACCGCTCCCGGGTTGAGGATGCGGGTGGACGTGTCCACCCCGGCGACCGGTCCCGGGCGCGGCACGCGCGCGACGATGTCGGCATCGTCCGGCACCGCGGCGTGCACATCGTGGGGAAGGTGGAAGTGCCCGACCAGCGTCGGTCCGCCGACGGTCCGGGCAAGGTCCTCCGCCACCGGGAGCGGCGCGGTCGGCCCATCCCGTCGGAGCGCAGCGATATCGTGGACAAGCGTGATGCCATCGCGCGAGAGCCGCGCCGGGACACGATCGAGCCAGCCGCGCTGCTCCTCGCTCAGCAGCGACCTGGTCCAGGGGTTGGACTCCCCGAGCAGGGGAACACGATCGAACTCGGGTCCCGGGCGACCCACCGCCGCGACGTCGTGATTGCCCATCACTAGGATCGCCGCGGCATCGCGTAGCGTCGCGACGCACTCGTCCGGCCAGGGTCCGAGGCCAACGACATCGCCAAGGCACCAGATCTCGTCTACCCGTGTGGCCGTGTCGAGAACGGCGCGGAGGGCGGGGAGGTGACCGTGAACATCGGAGAGGATCAGGCGGCGCATCGAACCGGAACAGTAGCCGACCTGCCGCGCGCGGTGCGCCGATGCGATACTTCGGGCAACCAAGGAGTCAGCACCCATACCAGAGACTCTGCGCGTCGGCCTCTCCAGCGACCACATCTGGGCCATGGCCGATGGCCTCGCCGCTCAGCCCGCCGTCAAGATCGTTACCGCGGCCGAGAAGTACGAGGAGTTGCGCAAACAGGCGACCGAGCGCTGGAAGCTCGCCTCGACGCACGCGACGCTGGATGCGATGTTCGCAGCCGAGCAGGTCGACGCGATCCTCATATGCGCCGACAATGGATCGAAGGCCGAGATCGTCGAGAAGGCCGCCGCGCGGAAGATCCACGTCTATTCCGACAAGCCGATTGCAGCCACGCTGGCGCAGGCGGAGCGGATCGCCTCGGCCGTCCGCGCTTCCGGCATCACCTACATGTGTGCCTACCACGCAGCGTACAACCCTGTTTACGAGCAGGTGCGCGGTCTGGTCGCCGAGGGGGCAATCGGGAAGGTCTATCTCGCCCGTGGCGTTATCGGGCATGGCGGACCGAAGGAGTTCGGCTGCTCGGAGTACTTCTGCGAGTGGCTCTTCGATAAGGCGAAGAACGGCGGCGGGACGTTCATCGATGAGGCCTGCTACATCCTCGACGCTTTCGTCGACATCGTCGGGCCCATTTCCGAGGTGAGCGCGTTCACCGCAAACATGGGCCACCGGCCCTACCTCCCGCCGGGAGTCGAGGACAACTCCGTCGCAATCGTGCGCTTCCGCGACGGCGCGCTCGGCGTCATCGATGCGAAGTGGGGTCAGGTTGGGCCCGTACCCGTGAGGACGAGCTACCACGGCACGCACGGCACGATCGTGATAGGCCCGGCCGGTACCGAAATCTACTCGACGGCGAACGCGCGGGTACCCGCATCGTGGCAGACGATCGATCTGAGCAGCCGGCCTGCGTTCGGCCGGGTTCCCGAGGGGTTGAGAGGGTGGCGCGCGCCGGACGTGCCGCGATCCCAGACCGGATCGAACGGACCGGAGCAGGCCCACTTCGTAGAGTGCGTGCGGAAGGGTGTGGCGGTGCCCGGTCCGGCCGGACTCGCCACCGCTCGCGATGTGCAGCAAGCGATCGACGCGGTCTACCGCGCGGCCGAGACCGGTCAGGTCGTGAAGATCGCGGCGCGATGACGGTCCTCGAGTGGAGGCGGTACGATCTCGCGATCGCCGCCGTTCCAGGCCCCGTCGAGGCGATCCCCACGCTGCTTCTGCAGCGCACCGATCTGCCCGGGCCGCGTCCGGGGATCGTCTACTACCACGGCGTCGTCCAGAACAAAGAGGCGTACATCGATACCCATCCCCTGGCGCGCCGCCTCGCCGATGCTGGTTACGCGGTCGCGATTCCCGACGCGCCCGGTCACGGCACTCGCCCGGCGGGGGCGACGTTGATCGGCCGTCTGCGCCAGAGTCTGGCAGCTGAGTTCTGCAGCGATATCGACCGGGCTGGCGATGAGGCAGGCCCGCTGCTGGGCTGGCTGGGCGCCGAAGCGGGTGTCGACGGGAACCGCCTCGGTGTGTGCGGCATCTCGATGGGGGGATTCACCACCGCCGTCGTTGCCGCGCGCCATCGATCGCGCATCGGCGCGGCGGTCTGCATCGCCGGTTCGGCCGACCTGCGCACCTGTATGGCGGAGACCGACTCGATTGCCCCGGGCCGCTGGGGTCCGCCGGACCGCGCGCTCTCCGTCGAGACCTCCGCGCGCATCGACCGGATCGATCCGTTGCACCACGCCGCGGCGTACGCGCCTCTGCCCCTGCTCCTGCTCCACGGCGAGCGCGATACGTGGAACCCTGCGCGTACCTCGCAACGGTTTTACGCGGCTCTCGAAGGGCACTACTCCGGCGCCGCGCCGGGCAATCTCCAGTTGACGGTGGTCCCGGAAGCGGTGCACTGGCCGCCGACCAAGCCGTTCGTCGATGCGACGGTGGCGTGGTTCGATCGGTTCCTGCGCCAGACCTGAGCGGTCAGGCCACCGGCCCCGGCGCCGCCGTCGGGCGAAACCACCCCGACTGAGGCGCGTCCGATGGACCGACGAGCGCGATCTCGATGAGTCCGCCGCTTCTGGCGCCGTCGCGCAGGCGGCGCAGCACTCTGGCGCGCAACGCCCGATCGAGGGGGTATCCGTCCATGGCCAGCGCCGCCACCACGGCGTCGGCAGACGCCGCGTGACGCGCGAACCCATAGGCCGACTCAGCGAGAACGCGGGCTGTCGCCGCGTCGATGGCCGCATCGTCCGGGCGTCGCACCCGTGGCACCGTTCGATCCTATCAGGTGCTCTCGCGGAGTGGCGTTCGCCGGTTTCCCCGCGTCTGTGCTGGAGTTCCTCCGGGGCATCGCTGCCAATAACAGCCGACCGTGGTACGAGGCGCATCGCTCGACCTTCGAATCAGCCTGGCTGGACCCTGCCCGTGATTTCGTCGTCGAGGTCGCCGATGCGCTGCGGCCAGACGTGCCCGAGATCGGCGCCGAACCGAAGGTCAACGGGTCGATCATCCGGCTCCAGCGGGACACACGTTTCTCCCACGATAAGCGGCCCTACAAGGACCATCTCGATCTGTGGTGGTGGGTGGGCGGCGCGACCGAGCGGCGCGCTCCGGGGTTCTTCGTCCGTCTGATCGCAGAGCACCTCTACCTCGGCGGTGGCTCACACGGGTTCGAGGATGCGCTGCTCCTTCGCTACCGGCGCGCGATCGGGGATGGAGAGGAGGGCGAGCGACTGGCGGGTCTGCTCGCGGAGTTGCGGCGAGAAGGCGGCTGGCACATCGCCGAGCCGGTGCTGAAGCGCGTGCCAGCGCCCTATGCAGTGGACCATCCGCAGCCGATCTTCTGCGCTATCGGTCGATGTTCGCGCTGGTCGACCTGGCCCATCCGCGCGAACCTACGAGCGCCAGCCTGGTCGATCTCTGTGTAGAGCGGTTCCTTCGGGTGGCGCCGCTCGTCGGCTGGCTCGTCGACGTCTCGCGCGATCACACCGGTTAGAGCGGCTCGACTTCCGAGGGTTCGAACCAACTGCGCTTGGCGAGAGCAGGACGGATGATCCGGCGGCGAGCCACCGGAGAGGAATCAGCGCGTGCTGGCGAGCGCCGGCATAGGAAGGTAGAGCGCGATCTTTCCGTCGAAGGACGCGGGAAGGCGATCGGGGCGTTCGAGGACCACGTCGCATCCAGGCGCATCGACCCGGCGGTAAGTCCCCGCGGGTACGAACGTACCTGCCTGGAAGAGACTCCCCGCGATGCCGATCTCCGCACCATCAATCACGGCCGTTCACTCTCCGAGCCTTGCTCATCTGCGGAGCCAATGTTTTCACGTGGCCAACCTCGTGCCATCCGCCGTTCGGAGAGCGGTAACCTGTACCGAAGTGTGGTTGCCGCACTGGACGGGCGGCCCCGCCGCGGCCCTCCTGGTGCAGAATCCGCGCTCATCGACGCGGAGGGAAACTGAGTATGCGCGCTGTGATCGTCGATCGGGCGGAACCGAGCGGTGTCCGCATCGGCACCGTGCCAGAACCGGAACCCGCGCCGCACCAGGCACTCATCCGCGTGCGGGCCACCTCGCTCAATCCCGCCGAGTGCCGTCGCGTCGCGCGTGAGGAGACTGGTTTCCGCCCGGGATGGGACTTTGCCGGCGATGTCCTCCGGCCGGCCGCCGATGGCTCGGGTCCGCCCCAGGGCGCGCGGGTGTTCGGCAATATCTCTGGCGGGTCCTGGTCGGAACTGGTGGTGCATCGCGCGGATTGGCTGGCGCCGATCCCCGAGGGACTCGGTTACGAGCAGGTCGCAGTGCTCCCGATCGCGGGGCTCACACCGCTGCGCGCGCTGGAGCGAGGTGGTTTCCTGCTCGGTCGCAGAGTCCTCGTCACAGGCGCCTCCGGGGTCGTCGGCTCGATCGCGATCCAGTTGGCACGTTTGTCCGGCGCCCTCGTGGTCGCCATCGTCCGCCGCGCCGAGCGCGCGCACGTCGCCGAGGAGGCCGGGGCCACAGCGTTCGTGGGTGATGATTGTCGCGTCGCGGCCGAACGCGGGCCGTTCGATCTCATTCTCGACGGACAGTCTGGCGCGTATCTCTCCACCGCGCTCGACCTGCTGGCGAAGGACGGCATCTGCGTGTTCTTCGGCACCTCGGCGAGCAACGAGATCCATTGGGATCCGCGCAACTTCTATCTCAAGGGCGGCGGCACGCTCTACGGCCTGGCGCTCGGGCACGAACTCACGAAGCGTGGTCCGCGGGACGATCTGGTCCGCCTGGCCGATCTCGTTCGGGCAGGACGCCTCGCTGTCCGCGTTGACGCGACCACGTCGTGGCGCGTGGTGAGTGACCTCGTCCGCCGCCAACTGGCGCGGGAGACGATCGGCAAGATCGTGATGCAGGTGGACTGAACCTCTGCCCGCTGCGCGCCGACTCCCACCGCGTGCAGCCCGGTCACCACGGTGAGACTCGCCTTCTCGTCGAGCGGCGTCCCGCTTGGCGCTCACGATGACCGCCTCATCCCCGCCTTCTCCATGGTTGCGGAAGGGGTTTCGCGCCCGATGCGTGCGCTGGTTCGGTGTTGTGGCGCGGCCCGACGCTCCCGGGTGTGGGGTGTCCAACACGTGGAAGCTCTCCTTTGTGGACGGGCGGCTCGTGCGATCACGACCGCCGGTCCGGCACTGATAGGATGCCCGGACACGGGAGGGCATCCAGCCATGGAACGTCAGGAACTGGGCAAGAGGTCGGGATCCTTTGCTAAGGCCGTAGTTATCCGGGGAGCGGGCCGAATCGTATTCGTCTCCGGGTGCGTCGGCGACGACGGCCATGGAGGCGTGGTTGGCAAAGGCGACGTCGAGGAGCAGTCGCGGCAGGCGTTCGCGCACATGGCCGCGCTCCTGGCCGAAGCCGGCGGCTCGCTGGCGAACGTCGTGAAGCTGACCTGTTTCATCGTGCCGATGGCCGACTACCGGGCCTACGCGAAGGTCCGTCAGGAGTTGTTCGCACCGAACTTCCCGGCCAGCTCAACGGTCGGCGTCAACGCTCTGGCGAGCCCGGACTACTTGATCGAGATCGAGGCCGTGGCGGCACTGCCATGAGCGAGCGGTTCGATCGTGTCGGCGTCCTGGTCGAGGCGGAGATGGCACGCCTGGGCGTCCCCGGGGTCGCGCTCGGGGTGCTGGACGGCGGCCTCGGCGAGGTCCGCGGCTTCGGCGTGAACAACCGCGAGCACCCGCTGCCGGTCGACGGTCGGACGCTATTCCGGATCGCTTCGATCTCGAAGACCTTCGTCGCGATGGCGATCCTCCGCCTGGTCGAGGCTGGTGTTCTCGATCTCGATCGACCGATCAAACGGTACCTGCCCGACTTTCGGTTGCGCGACCTGGAGGCGCAGGAGAACGCCACGCTGCGGCACTGCCTTCAACACACCGGCGGATGGCGCGGTGACGTGTTCGACGATCCTCAGGATCCCGCGTCATCGGGCCGCGGCAATGATGCGCTCGCACGCTACGTCGCGGGCCTGGCCCATGCGCCCCAACTGACGTCGCTCGGTACGGTCTGGTCGTACAACAACGCCGGGTTCGGCATCGCCGGTCGTGTGCTGGAGGTCACGAGCGGGCGTCCGTTCGAGAGTGCGATCGAAGACCTGCTCCTGGAACCGCTCGGCATGCGCCACACCTTCTTCTTCGCCGAGCGGTTGGTCACGCACCGGGTGGCGGCCGGACACGTTGCCCTGCCTGATGGCATCTACGTCACCCGGCCCTGGGACATCGGCCGCGCCGGCCATCCGCTCGGCGGCATGATCTCCTGCGTCGAGGATCTCCTGACATGGGCGCGCTTCATCCTCGGCGACGGGCGCGCCGCGGCCGGTGTCCGGCTGCTGAAGCGAGAGACGATCGACCACGCGCTGGCGCCGCTGGCACCGGCGGGTTCGCTCGCCGATGCGATCGGCCTCGCCTGGCAGACGACCGATGTGGGCGGCGTCCGCACCGTCGGGCACGGCGGTGTCTGGCTCAATCAGATGTCGAGCCTGCGTCTGGCGCCCGACCTGGGCTTCGCCGTCGTCTGCTTGACGAACGGCAACCGCGGGACCGAGCTGCACGGCGCAGTGACCGGCCGCGCGCTGGAGGAGTACCTCGGCGCGCGTGCCACGGAGAGCGCGCCGCTGGCGATGAGCGCCGATGCGCTCGCGGACTTCACTGGCACCTACACAGCCGCGCTCGATGATGTTCGCCTGGATCTGGTTGCCGGGGAGCTCGTCCTCTCGGTCGCGCGGCGGGAGCGGCTCTTCGGCATCACGCCGGATGCGCCGATGTCAGCCCCGACCCGGCTCGTGTTCCGTGCGCCCGATCGCGTGGTAGGGCGCGACGAGCCGTTCAAGGGGGCGCGCGGCGAGTTCCTTCGCGATGCACGGGGGGAGATTACCTGGTTCCGGTGGGGCGGACGCATCCACGCGCGCGTGTAGCGTCCGCCGTCAGTCTCTCCCCAGCAGCAACAGTTCGGGCTCGCTCTCCCGACCGCCGACGTCGGATGCCCTACCGTTCGCCTCGAGATCGATGATCGGCGCGGGCAGACGCTCGATGGCCGTTTCGTCGCACTGGGGGCAGTGGAGGCACAGCAGACGGAGAGAGAGGTTGGCGAAGCCCTGGACACCGTCGCAGAACGGGCAGCGAATCAGATCCGGGGGTGGCCCGAAGGTGCCGATCCTCTCGAGGTCGATCGCGCGGACGAAGTCGCGATTGCAGCGCGCGCAGGCGAGCCGAACGATGAGTTCCGTCGCCGTGCCGCCGATCCGACTCCCTCGGCCCGGTTCCCGCAGGCGGGCGACTCTGTGGCCACTGGCGCAAGTGAGCTGTCTCTCGCTGCTATGACTCATCGCCCGTCCCTTTCCGTTTGATCAAAATCGCTCCCGGCACCGGGAGCGACCGACGCCGCACCGAGCGCATCGCAACTGAGCATCGTCATCGCCAGTTGCCCATCGCTGATGCGCTCCACGTCGCGCTCCGACGCTGCGGTGTAGACATCCTTGCCGATAACGATCAACCGCACGTTCTGCAGGTCGCCGCGCCGCTCGTCGAGGACTCGCAGGCACTTGCGGATCGTCCCCAACGCAACACCCTGGGTGCGGAGCGCCAGCAGTGCCCGAATCTTGATCGCGTCGTGGTCGCTATACAGACGGCGCGGTTCCACCTCGTGCCCCGGCACGATCAGGCCGCTCCAGTGCCAGTGATCGAGCATGCGCGCAGAGGCACCGGTCCGCCGTCGCACCTCGCCGGACGTCAGATACGACATACAACACGCATGTTGTCGGTGGTGACATAAGAGCGAACGTTCAACCGGACATAAGCCGGCTTAAGCCGGCGTTGAAACGTGACATAAGCCGGCAACGTTTGTGCGATCGGTGGTGCGCGCCTCATGGGTCGGCGGCGAGGCAACACCACGGATAGGCCCGGCGCAAGCTGTCGCGATGGTCCCGGCTGGCCTCTACGATGCCTTGCGCATGGTTCCTAACCGGTGGGCGATCTGGGCGGTCATCGGCGTGGGGACCTTCGTGAACGTCCTCGACAACCACATGCTCAATGTCTCGATCCCGACGATCCGCGCCGACTTCCGTGTCGACGTCGCAACCGTACAGTGGCTTACTTCGGGGTACATGCTCGTCATCGGATCGCTACTCCTGACGGCGAGCAGGCTGGCAGATGTGTATGGGCGGAAGCGTCTCTACCTGATTGGGATGGCGTTGTTCATCGGCGCGTCGGTCCTGGCGGCGCTGGCCCCGACCACCTACGCACTCATCGCCTGCCGCCTTCTCCAGGGCATCGGTTCGGCGCTCGTTCAGGGTGTCGGCATGGCCATCATCGTGACGGTGTTCCCACAGCACGAGCGGGGACGCGCGCTGGGCCTCAACGTCGCCACCGTGGCATTGGGCGCGTTCACCGGGCCGATTCTCGGTGGCATCATCTCCGAACTGTTCGGCTGGCGCTGGATCTTCTGGTTCCGCATCCCCATCGCGATCGCGTGCTGGATCGCCACCGTGCGCCTCGTGCCACCTGACCCGGTGGCGACGGCGCGGCGGCGATTCGACTTCGCCGGGGGGACGCTCGTCTTCCTCGCCCTGGGATCGTTGCTCCTCGCGCTGAGCCAGGGTCGATTCTGGGGGTGGACCTCGCCCGAGGTCATCGGCCTGGTCAGCCTCTCGATCGTGCTGTGGATTCTGTTCTTCATAGTCGAGGTCCGCGTGCCCGAGCCGATGGTGCCCCTGGCGGTGTTCCGCAACCGCATGTTCTCGAGCGCGAGCGCCAGCGCGTTCTTCTCATTCAGCGCGACCTCGAGTTCGATGTTCCTGATGCCCTTCTTCCTCATCGAGGGCCTCGGCCTTCCCCCCTCACAGGCCGGCTTCGTGCTCGTACCTGCCGCGGCGATGATGTCGGTATCCGGGCCGCTCAGCGGCCTGCTCTCGGATCGGTTCGGCTCGCGCTGGCTCAGCCCGCTGGGCCTTTTCTGTGTCGCTTCGGCGCTGGCCGCGCTCTCACGCCTGGGACCAGACGCGGCGATTGGCGATGTCATCTGGCGCAGCGCGCTCATGGGGTTCGGGATGGGTACATTCCAATCGCCGAACAACAACTCGATCGTGAGCGCAGTGCCCCGCGAGCAGGTGGGTCTCGCCTCCGGGACGGCGAACGCGGTACGCAATCTCGGCAACGTCGTCGGCATCGCCGCCGCCGCGACGATCGTCGCGAATCGACAGGTCGATCACGCGGCGACTCTTAGCGCCGCCGGTCTGGCGGGGGCAGTCCTGGAGGCGCACGCGCTGATCATCTCGATCAGCGACGCGTTCGTCGTGGCCGCCTGCCTCGCTGCCCTCGGCTTCCTCGTCGCGACTCTGCGTGGCGAGGCGCGACCGATACCGGACCCGGCCCGCAGAATGGGCTGAGAGAGGGCCAGCTTTCGGGTCAGTCTATCGGCGTGACCTCGACTTCCCGCCCCGCTGCGATAGACGCATAGATCGCATCGATCGCGGCCTGTGTCTGGAGCATCTCCCGTGGTCGTACGATCGACGGGATGCCGTCCCGCGCCGCGGCGACGAATTCTCGCGCGACATCCAGGTAGTAGTGCCGCTCCGGATCCTCCATTTCGTCGGTGGGCGTCCGGTCCTCGATCACGCCCTCGCGATCGTGCGTAATGCGCAGCGGGTGCATCTCAATCACACCACCGGTCGCAAGGAACCGGGTGCTCCCGTGCCGCTCTCCGGGGTGCGCCAGCCAGGTGGTCTCGAGAGAGAGCGCGCTGCCATCGCTGAAACGAAACAGTGCGGTCGCGAAGTCTTCAACCGTGCTCCCGGCGACGATCCCGGCGCCGTCCTTCCACGCGTCAAAGGGTGGTGGCGGACCATTCAGGCATGGGGCCTTGGCGAAGCCGAATGCCGAGACCGTCCGCAGGTCGGGGCTGCCGAGCATCCAGAGGACCGCGTCGATGATGTGCACCGCGGTGGCTGCGACCACGCCGCCACCACCGAGTTCCTGGTTCAGGAAATGAGGCGAGGGCGGCAACCTCCACGTGTGGCCGGCCCAGACGCGCGTGTAGAAGACGGTTCCGAGCGCGCCGGACGCGATCGCCTCGCGGATGGCACGGACCTGACGCTGATGCCGCAGCTGGAGTCCCATCGCCAGCACCCGCCCCGCGCTCTCGGCCGCCCGAACCATCTCACGGGCCTCCGCGAGCGAACGGGCCAGAGGCTTCTCGCAGAGGACGTGTGCACCGGACGCGAAGGCGGCCAAAGCCTGCTTGCTGTGGAAGAGCGGTGGGGTCGCCAGCGCGACGGCATCTGGCCGCGCTTCGGCGAGCATAGTCGCATAGTCCGCGAAGGGGCGCGCCTCCGGTGCCAGCACCGCCGCGGCCGTCAGGTTCGCCGGGTTCGGATCGACCAGCGCCACGACCCGGAGCCGCTCGCCAGCGGCGATCAACTGTCGATAGGCCTCGAGGTGACCGCGCCGACCGTGATCCCCACACCCGACAAGAGCAAGCCGAAGCACGCCCGGGACGGTATCAGGCGCCGGGGTTGCCTTGCCGCCGCCGGCGCGACGATCGCGCGGACCGTGACCCGGCGGGGCTGCCCACGATCGCGCGGCGTCGGACCTCGGCGACGAGATCCGCGTACAACCGGTTGAAGTCGCGCACCCGTGCCCGACCGCGATAGAAGATCTCCGCGAGGTCTCGCACCCTCCGAAAGCTCTGCTCGTTCGCCAGAGTGTTCAGCATCTCCGAGGACTCGATGTGTCCCAGCACCCAGCTGGTCAAAGCCTCGTGACACGACTCGCATCCGCGCGGCACGTGCACCGCGGCCAGATCCTCGCGAAGACTCCGGAAGTAGGTCGAGGTCTCGCGCGCATAGACCCGCGACTGGGCGATCACTACCTCGATGCTGCCGAGTCGCGCATCCTCCATCGGCGCGCCGACCCGGTTCACCCAGGCAGTCCGCCCCGCGACAGCCCGCCGGACTAGGGGTCGGAGGTAGAGCAGGTAGATGGCGATGTCGCGCGCCGGGCTGATCCCCCAACGCTCGGCATTGAGGTCGACCATAGCGGCAACGGTGATCCTAGGGGCGGAAGGTTTCGTGAACCTGTCAGAACTCTCTCATCTGGTACCGCTCAGCGTTCCGGTGGGAAACATCGGTGTGTGATAGCGCGAACGCGACGGATTGGACCGCCACGAATCCAGCGCTCGTTCCCGGGAGTCGCTGCCGAGCGAGCGGCTCTTGCTGTTGGTCAACTACCGACCTGAGTAGCGCCAAGACTGGGGCTCGAAGATCCTACTACGCCCAGCTCCTGCTCGACGCTTGCCGCCCGAGAGCTCACTCGTTTTCTAAGCGTCCTGACGTGAGCCGCGCGATCCGGAGTGCGAGCTGCAGCCTGAAACGCTCCTCAGGGTCGCGCAGGTCGCGACCGCTCAGCTCGCTCGCACGCCGCACGCGGTACTCTACGGTGTTGGCGTGCACAACCAGCACTTTCGCCGACTCGGCCAGGCTGCCGCCGTTATCCAGGTACACCTCAAGCGTGCGGACGAGGTCCGACGCGTGTGCACGGTCGTAGTCACGTAGCCGCCCGAGCGTCTGATCGACGAACTGCCACAGTCGGTCCTTACTGGCGCTGTCGAACAAGGCTTCGTACACGTCAAGCTCATCGATATCGACCACCGACGCGCGCCGCCCGAGCGACCGCACGATGCGCAGCGCCTTGACGGCGCGCTCGCAGGCGCCCGGGTAGTCGGCGGCGCCGCGGCAAGTGCCGCCTAGGCCGACCGATACCGGGGAGTGTGGGAAATGCTGCGCCACGGCCGCGTGAACGCGCTCGGCCAGGCCCCGCGCGTCCAGACCGGGCGCCTTCGTCGTACCGGCCAGGACGATGATCCCCTCGGGACGGTACGCCACCAGCGTATCGGGCAAGGCGGCCTGCGTCGTCGTCCGGACGATCTCGAACAGCTCCTGCATCGCCTGCATCGGAACCTCGGCGACGTCGACGGTGCCGTCGCGGGGGTCGGGCGCGACCACGAGGACCACGTGGGAAGCGCGCAGATCGAACCCGATGATCGCGGCGTCACGTGCGAGCGCGCGTGGGTCGCGCTGCCCCTGCAGCAGCGCCCCAACGAAGTCGCCGCGCAAGCGCGTCTCCGCTTCGAGCACGGCGCGCTCGCGCAGCATCCCCAAGGCGACGGCCCGCGCGGTCTGCTCCAGGACGACGAAGTCGATCTCGACCAGCCGGCGAGCGCGCTCGACGACCCAGACGTGGCCTAGTACTTGCCCGGCTGCGAACACGGGCGACACCACGCGCGGCCACAGCAGCCCATCCTCGGGCGAAGGCTTGACCACAGAGACGCGCCGCCGACCACCGATGGCGGTGCCGATCGCGTTTTCGATGCCACCCACGGTGCTCATCGTCCTACGCGCGACTGACTCGGCGAAGTGCGCGTCGACCCGATCCTCGTGGCATTGCCAGGCGATCACACTGAGGTACCGGTCGGTGATCAACACTGGGTTGTCGACCATCGTTGCGAGCGCGGCCGCGATCTGATCCAGGCCACCACCTGCGAGAAGCAGCTCGGTAAGCCGTTCGTGCGCGTCGAGAGTGCGCTGGAGCGCCACCCGCTCCGCAGAGAGGCTGCGCTGGAGCTGCTCGATGCTGTTGACCGCCGCACTGTGGTCCTGGTAAAGCCAGGCGCTCTCGATCGCGACGGCGAACTGGCTGCCGGCCGCGGCCAGCGCGGTCTCAATACCGGGCTCCAGCGCTTGACGCCGACGGCCGACCAGTAGCACCCCCCGCACCTGGCGGCGGGACACCAGCGGAACGGCCGCCACCGCCGTCAGACCGCTGTCAGCAAGGACGCGGGCGTCGGGTCGCGGATCCTCGGCGCTCGAAGCGGCGATCACGAGCGGCGCGCCGGTCGCCGCGACGCCACCGACCAGGCCCTCGCCCATCCTCCGGGCATACAAAGTTGCCCACGTGGCCTCACCGAGGCCCCGACCGGCGGCCAGCAGCAGCGCGCGCGACCGTCGCTCGACCACCCATATCGCGCCGACGCTCAGCCCCAGCACCTGCAGCAGTTCGTCGAGCGCACCGGAGAGGAAGCCGAGCATCCCGACGGGGAGTGCCTCCTGCGGCCCCTCCTCGGCCATGCCGGCGACGCCGCACTCGAGGGAAGCGGCGCGCAACCACGTCCGCCGGTGCCAGTCGTCGACCGGGGCGTCGATACCCGGGATTGGCCTCACCGACTGCGTCAGCGTCATGGCCGAACCTGCCTGTGCCGAATGACGTTGTCATCATACGGCAGGGCGCCTATGCGGGGAGCTGTGTTGGCCCACAGCGCCCTCGACCCCTCGCGGTGCGCGAACGGGCCGGAAGTTTGATCCGCAGCACATAGTGTTTGGCCGCGGCGGTCCGTATCTTGCAGCAGGGCCGGCGACGCGTGCCGCGGCACGCCAGTCGAGTCCAACGCACCACGGAGTAGAGGGAAGAGAGATGATGCCGTACCGGTTCACGTCACGGCGGATGAGCCGTCGGTTCCTGCTATCGGGGGCGGCGCTCGCCGCCAGTTCCCTGGCGCTGCAGGCCTGCGTGGCCGCGACGCCAACCGCCGCGCCAACGGCGGTTCCGGCGAAACCCGCCGACAAGCCCTCGGACAAACCCGTGACGGCGCCGGCGGCCGCCGGCCCCGCGCAGCCGGCCACCAGAGCTTTGGTACGCATCGCCATCGGCGGCCAGAACCCGAACTCCGGACAGCTCGAGTTGGCCAAGACGTTTATGGAGAAGAAGCCAAACGTCAGTGTCGAGTACCAGGGCTACCAGTCGACCGACCACGGCGACTTCTACGGGAAGGTGCTCACGACACTTGCCTCGGGCCAGCAGATTGACTGCATCGGCGTCTGCACCGAGGGCACGTTCCTGTGGGCGGGCAAGGACGTGCTCATCCCGCTCGACGATTACGTCAAAAGGGACCGCCAGGTGCTCCAGGAGTATTTCGACGACGTTTCCCCGAACCTGATTCGCCCAATGTACTACCAGGGCAAACTGTACGAGCTACCCTGGGGATACAACAGCCAGACCATCTACTACAACAAGAAGATGTGGGCCGAGGCCGGCCTCAAACGCAACGAGAAGTGGACCCAGAACGACTTCCTCGATGCGGTGACCAAGTTGAACAAGGGCACCGGCACCGAGGCGACCGCCGGGCGGGTCTTCGGCTGGTCGACCGGCCGGTCGAACCGCTTCTGGGGCATCTCGATCCCCTGGATGTTCGCGAACAGCTCGGACCTGTTGGCGCCTGACTGGAAGACGTCGACCGCCAACGATCCGAAGAACGTCGAGGCGATGCAGTTCATGCAGGACCTCATCCACAAGCACAAGGTCGCGCTCGGGCCGGGGGCCATCGACGAGCAAAACTTCTTCGGCTCCGGGAAGCTGGCGATGTTCGGCTCCGGCCGCCACGGGCTCCGTGCGGTGCTCAACACCGGGTTCAAGAAGGACGACTTCGACATCATCTACTGGCCGGGCTGGAAGCAGCAGCGCCACCAGTTCGGGACCTGCGGCTGGTCGAATATGAAGCAGGCCAAAGACCACGACCTGATCTGGGAGTTCAACCGCCACAGCATCACCAAGGAGTCGGTGACGAGCATCAACCACCACCAACAGGGCACGAGCACGCCCGCCCGCCGCTCGGTCGCCCACGACCCGAAGCTGCACGAAGACGGCCCCGAGAACTTCAAGGTCTACTACAACTCGCTCGACTTCGCCGAAGGCTCCGACGCGATCCCGGCGCCGGCCGAGTTCGCCGACATCGAGCGGATCTGGCTCAAATACCAGGGCCTCATCCTGGCCAACGAGACGACGGCGAAGGAAGGCCTCGACAACACCCACAAGGAGTTCGCCGAGGTCCTCAAGAACGCCAAAGGCGGCAAGCTGGCGTACGGCTCAAAGCTTCCGGGTATATCCAGCTAGACCGAGTCACGGCCCGCCGCGGGGAGAACCCAGGCTGCGGCGGGCGGCGCATCCCTCTGGCAAGGAGCGAGCCCGTGCTGTCCCATCAACTCCCTAACGCGGCACCTCCGCAGACGGTCTCCCACGGAGCGACGCTGCGCTCGCTGCGCTTCCAGGAGGCACTCACGGCCTACGTCTTCCTCGTGCCGGTGTTCGTGGGCTATGCCCTCTTCGTCGCTGGTCCGCTGCTGTTCTCGCTCGGCTTGTCGCTCTTTGAGTGGGACATCCTGCGGCCGCCCGAGTTCGTCGGAACGGCCAACTTCGAGCGGCTGCTCGGCGACAACACGGTCCATCGGTCGTTCCAGAACACGCTCGTCTTCGTCGTCTGCCTGGTCGGCCTCAACGCGATCATCGCGCTCGCGCTCGTGGCGCTGATGCAGCGGCCGATGTGGACGGCGCTGAGCTACTTCTATCGCAGCGTGTACTTCCTGCCGGTGATCACGTCGACGGCTTCGATCGCGATCGTGTGGGCCTTCCTCTTCCATTTCGAGCTCGGGATCATCAACTATTACCTCGGCCGGCTCGGGATCGAGCCGGTCCGCTGGCTGCAGTCCTCGCAGTGGGCCCTCTGGTCGATCGTCATCGCCAGCGTTTGGAAGTCGGTGGGGTTCGACTTCGTCATCTTCCTGGCCGGCGTGCAGAACATCCCCCGCCACCTCTACGAGGCGGCGGCGATCGACGGCGCCAACGGATGGCAGCAGTTCTGGAAGATCACGCTACCGATGCTCACACCGACCGTCTTCTTCGCGGTCGTGGTCGGCACGATCTGGGCGCTGCAGGTCTTCGACCAGCCGTACATCATGACGCAGGGTGGGCCCGGCGACGCGTCGCGCACGGTCGTGCTGAAGCTCTACGAGGAGAGCTTCCGCGCGCTCCGTTTCGGCTACGGTTCCGCGATCGCCCTCGCACTCTTCGCGGTCATCATGGTCGTGACCGCAGTCCAGTTCCGATCTTCCGGGCGTTGGGTCCATTACCAGTGATCTCGACGACGAGCGGCCCCGCACTGAGCTCAGGCGAGCGCTTCCGCGTCCGGGTACGGGACCGTTGGCTCCGTACCGTCCTCGACGGGCTCTCCTTCTTCTTCCTCTCGGCGGTCGCCCTCCTGATGCTTGTGCCCTTCTGGTGGCTACTGGTGACGAGCCTGCGAACCCCTGCCCAGTCGTTCCACCTCCCGCCCGTCTGGTTCCCATCTGAACTGATCCTCGCGAACTACGCCGAGGTCTTCACGCGGATCCCCTTCGGGCTACTGGCGCTGAACTCGCTGAAGATCACGGTCCTCATCGTCGCCGGCCAGCTGGTGACCTGCTCGCTGGCGGCCTACGCCTTCGCGCGGCTGAGGTTCCCGGGCAAGAGCTTCTTGTTCGGCGCCCTGATGGCCTCGCTCATGGTGCCGATCACGTTGACCATCATCCCGGTCTTCATGATCGTCCGGTTCCTTGGGCTCTCCGACACCCACACGGCGCTCATCCTGCCACCGGCCCTGACGTCGGCGTTCGGCGTCTTCCTGCTCCGCCAGTTCTACCTGACGATCCCGACCGAACTCGAGGACGCGGCCAAGATCGACGGCGCCAGCCCGCTGCAAGTCTTCCTGCGGGTCATCGTACCGCTGACGCTCGCGCCGCTATCCGTGCTGGCGATCTTCGCCTTCAACGGGTACTGGAATGAGTTCTTTCGGCCTCTGATCTTCTTGCAGACGACCGAGAAGTTCACCCTTCCGTTGGGCCTGGTCGCCCTCCGCGGCATGTACGGGCAGGGCAGCATTTCGGTCATCCTGGCCGGCGTCTTCATCTCACTCCTGCCGGTGCTGCTCGTCTACGTGGTCGCCCAGCGGCACCTGGTCGAGGGCATAACGCTCACGGGCATCAAGGGCTAGACCATGCACTTCCAGCCACCGGGGATGGTTGCCTACGACTTCTTCGCGCTGCACGCGGAAGGCCAGTACCACATGCTGTACCTGCAGCACCACCGGGTCCCGGACGACGACGACCCCGACGAGCACTCGATCGGGCACGCCGTCTCGAACGACCTCGTGCGTTGGCGGGTCGAGCCGATCGCCCTGCGCAAGGGCCCTGAGGGCGCCTGGGATGACCGCACGCTCTGGACGATGAGCATCGTTCGGCGCGACGGCCTGTACCACATGCTCTACACCGGCCTCTCGAGCCGCGACGACCGCCGCGTGCAACGGATCGGGCTGGCGACCTCGCCGGACCTCTACCGGTGGGAGAAGCACCCGGGCAACCCGGTGCTGGAGGCCGACCCCTGCTGGTACGAGACGCGGGTCGAGGCCTCGGTGCAGGGCCGCGTTTCGTGGCGCGACCCGTTCATCCACCACGACGAGCCCTCGGGATGGTATTACGCGCTCGTCACCGCGCGCGTCAACGCCGGCGAGGCCGGCCGCCGAGGCTGCGTCGGCGCGGCGCGCTCGCGCGACTTGGTCCGGTGGGAGGCGCTCCCCCCGGTCTACGCCCCGGGGAAGTACAACGACCACATCGTGCCGGAGGTGTTCCGGCACGGCGGTCGTTACTATCTGCTCTACTCGGCCCACCACCTCGTCGGCACGCACTACGCGGTCTCTGACCGGCTGCTGGGCGGCTACGCGGAGCCGGCGAATCACTGGCTGCTCGGCGCCGGGGGCCGGAACGCCTGGATCGGCCGCACCGTGGTCGGCGCGGACGATCGCCGCTACCTCCTGCACTGGAACTACGAGCGGGAAGGCGGCACCGACCTGGGCATGGCGTGCCACGGCAAGATCGCGACGCCGAAGGCCGTCCGGACCGACGAGTCTGGGCTCCTCCACCTGGAATGGTCCGATGATCTCGACTTCTACGCCGGCGACGCGCAGTTCGACGGCGTGCCGCCGTCGCTGGCCGAGGGCGTCCCAGCCGAGCTCGACGCCTGGTGGACGACCGACGGCGGCTGCGTCCGCGGTGAGCGGCTCGACGGGCTGAGCATCCTTCCGTTCGACGAAGAAGGGGACGATGTCGTCTTCGACGCGCGCGTTCAGCTCGACGGGGGCCGTGCCGCCGGGGTCATGCTCCGGGGCGACGGCGAAGGGCACTGCGGCTACGCCGTGCTGTTCGACGCCGACCGGCACGCGGTGGACCTGCGCGAGCTTCCGTACCTAGACGTGATCGAGAGCAAGCACCTGCCGACCATCACGGCCGGCTCGGTTCACGCGCTGCGCGTCGCCGCGATTGGGGAATTCCTCGAGGTCTACGTCGACGGGGAGTTCGCGATCCCGGCGACGCGTTACGCCTTTCGGCGCGGCGCGTTCGGACTCGTCGTCGAGGGCGCGCGTGCGACGTTCTCGGGGCTGCGCGCCCGGCCGGTTGGCGCGGCGATGGCATGAAGGCCGGCCCATGACTGTGCCATTTGATCGCCGGACCTGGATCGCCTGGGGAACTGTTCTTTGCCTGGTGGGGGGACTGCTCGCCTGCGACCCGGCGGCACGCGCTGCGGGCCCCGAGCCGACAGTGAGTCCGACCCGCGTTGCGGTCGTGCTCGTGAACGGCCAGCCCGCGCCGAGACCGGGCGCCGAGCCGGACGGACAGACGACCTCGGGGTGCTTCTGCTTTGACAAGTGAGATGCTTGTACGCGACCTGCGGCGCAACATCGTCGAGCAGAACCGCCGCAACCGCGCGGTCGCGCGCGATGGCGCCTGGGCCGGACACGCCGCCGCCAGCCGGGAGATGATCCTGGCCGGTCGGGCACGGCTCGGCGCCCCCTCGCCGCGCGTCCTCGTCCTCGGCGCCGGGGCGTGCTTGGACGTGCCCCTCCGCGAGCTGTGCGAGGGGGGAGGGCGCGTCCGGCTCGTCGACATGGATGGCCCGGCGCTGAGTCAGGCGGTCGAACGTCTGCCGCCGGGGTTGCGCCGGCGGGTCGACGTTCGGCGACTCGATCTGACCGGCGGCCTCGAACGCCTGGGCGCGACGGTCGCGCCGTCGGTCGAGACTGCCTCGGCGACCGGCCTCGCAGCCCTGCCTAACCAACTGGCCTCCTTCCACTTCGAGCGGCCGGCTTTTGCAGAGCTTCCGTCGGCGGGCTGGGACATGGTCGTCTCTTCCGCCGTGCTCTCACAGCTCATCGCCTTCCCATCCGATGCCATCCTCGCCCGCTGGGTCGCGCAAGCGCGTGAGCACGCACCCCGGCTGCTCGACCCGACGATGGAGGATCGGATCGCCGACCAACTGGCGCGGCTCGAGACGGAGAGCGTCACTGCCCACGTCACCCTGCTCGCCGAGCTCGTCACCCCGGCCGGGGTGGTGTACCTGTCGACGGAGTTGCTCGGTCCGCCGGCCGCGGCGCGGACGTTCGCCGAGGCGCGCGCGGCGCTGGAGCGTCGGCTAGTGGCCGATGTCCCGGACGGACCGGACATCCTGCCGGCCGCCAGGACCGCGTCGGCCGCCGTCGCGGCGCCGTTCTCGATCCTCGACCGGCGGACTTGGCTGTGGGACTTCCTGAGGCCGGGCGTGGCAGTCGGCGTCGCGCCGCAGGTCTTCGCCATGATCGGCTGGCTCCTCGCCCCGCGCGCTCCCACGGGCCAATCGGACGCGTTACCCCACCCTGCAACTGGAGAGGTCGCAGTATGACGCTACGCGCAGCCATCGTCGGAGCCGGCGGGATCGCCCGCCAGCACGCACGGGCCTGTCGGGAAGTCCCCGGCGTCGATCTAGTGGCCGTCTGCGACCTGCGGCCCGAAGCGGCCGAGCGGTTCGCAGCGGAGTTCGCCGTGCCGCGCCGGTACACGGAGCTGGAGGCGCTTCTGGCTGAGGAGCGCCTCGACCTCGCGATCGTCGCCACATGGGGTGACTCGCACGCGTCGGTGACGACGACCGTGGCGCGGTCTGGCAAGGTCCGCGGGATTCTCTGCGAGAAGCCGTTCAGCCTGACCGCGGCCGAGGCCGAGACCATGCAGCGCGAGGCCGCGGCGCACGGCGTGCTGCTCGCCGAGGCGTTCAAGTTCCGCCACCACCCGGCCCACCTGAAGGCGGAGGCGTTAGTCGCGGCCGGGTGCCTGGGCGTCGTCTCGCACGTGCGCAGCCTCTTCACCACCTTCGCGCCGGCGGAGAGGCGCGATCCGGCCCTGAACTGGCGCTTCAACCCGCAGCGCGGCGGCGGCGCCGTCTACGACCTTGCCTGCTACTGCACCCACCACGCCCGCTGGGTCATGGCGGCCGACCCGCTGCGCGTCCACGCCGTCGGGCGCTGGGGTGAGAGCTCGGGCGTCGACGAGTACGTCGCGGCGACGCTGGAGTTCCCCGGGGGCAGGACCGCCCAGTGGTGGGTCAGCTTCGGCCACGTGCCCACCCAGGAGATTGAGATCTTCGGGACGAGGGGCCGGATTCGCATTGACCGGGCCTGGAACAACGAGGACCAGCCGACGACTCTCGAACTCGTCGAGGGCAACGGACCCGTGCAGCGCGTCGACTTCGCGCCGGTCTTCCAATTCGCGCTCCAACTCGCGCACATGCGCGAGTGCCTGGTGACGGGGGAACCGCACCGCATCCCGACCGCCGATAGCGTTGAGCAGATGCGCACGCTGGACGCGGTCTACCAATCTCTGCGCACCGGCTCTGTGGCCTCGCTCACGGCCGACCTCGCTGGCGTCCGATGATGACGAACGATTGGAGATAGACATCGATGGTTCGACTGAGCACGGCGACGCTTTCCTTCCGCCACTGGCTGCCAGGTGGCAGCGGCGACATGTACGCCGAGACGATCGAGCACCTGCCTCGGCTCGGTCAGCGTCACGTCGACCTGAACCTGTGGGACGCGGCGCTGTTTACCAATGCAGCCTGGCTGCGCGATCTGAAGCAGCGGCTCGACGACGCCGGGCTGGTCGTCTCGTCGCTGCAAGGCGCCGGGCGCTTCGGCGATCCCGACCCGGCCGAGGCCGAACGGCAGGTCGAGCTACGCAAGTGGGGCATCGAAGCGGCCCAGATCCTCTGCTGCGGCGTGATCGCGGCCAGCGGTCCGCGGCGAGGGGGCAGCCGAATCGAGGACGTGATCTCGTTCCTCGAGCGTTTCGCGCCGGTCGCCGAGGCGTCGGGCGTCCAGCATGCGCTGGAGCCGCATTGGAACAACCGGATCGAAGACGTCGAGGATTACCGCGCTATCTTCACGGCCGTGCCGTCGCCGGTCTACGGGATCGCACTTGACACCGGTCACCTCTACGCCGCAGGTGCCTCGATCGACGCGGTAATGGACGTTTTTATGGGCCGGATTCAGGTGCTGCACCTGAAGGACGCCGATCGGCCGGCGACGCACGATTTCGCACCGTTCGGACTGGGGAAGATCGATAACCGCGGCATCATCCGCCGGTGCGCAGCGGCTGGCTTCGACGGCTTCGCGGTCCTCGAGCTCGAGGTTCCCGACATGGCGAACTGCCTCGCTTACCTCGCCGAGGCGTACGAGCACTTCTCCGACTGCACGACGGTGGACCAGTTACCCGTATCGTCCGGGTAGTGGGTCTGTCGTCCATGTCCTAGTGATCAACCGACCTCAGCCGCCACGGCCCGAACGACCTCGCGGGCTGTCGCCGCCACGCTCAACCGCCGTCTCGCAAGACGCTCGCCTGGAAGACGCCAGCAGAAGCCCTGGACGATCTCCTACGCTACCACCAAGTCGGCGTTGCGATGCCCCCATGAACCCGCGCAGCGTTCCGGTGGCGAAAAACATCGGTGTGTGATAGGGCGAACGCGACGGATTGGACCGCCACGAACTCATCGCTCGTTCCCGGACATAAGCCCCGGCCGCCAGGTTGACCGCCGATTACTCCGACATAACAGTTGCTCGCCCGGCCCCTGCGTCCAAAGTGCCAGCTAGACAGAATCGCGTCGCACCTCTCTCGACCGGACCGTTATTCCGTCATAACGTGGTCTGCACTCGATCGCCGCGGGATCGTCCGACGGCCGAGGCTGCCGGCATAGCCGGGCCGTCACCTCGGGACCGCGACGGCACCGACTGCGGTTTCGCCGCGTCGGCCTATCAGAACGACGAACTGACCTCCTGGACCTGGCCGCTCCGCGCCGCCCGGTAGCCCGCCTCGATCACCTCGATGACGTGTGCAGCGTGGGCCGCCGAATGGATCGGCGAGAGTCCGTCGGCGACGCAGTCGGCGAAATGTGCCAGATCGGCGACGGTATGCTTCATCCGGGGTTGCAGTCGATCGGGACGCAGCCAGCCTTTGACGCCATCGTGGGCGCCGTGAATCTCCAGAGGCACGCCGGGCCGCGCCCAACCCCCGATCTGCAGGACACCTTCCGTCAGGTAGATCTCGACCTGGGGAGTGTTGCGCGCGACCTGACAGTAGGTGCCATTGACTTCGGCGAACACGTTGCTCCCGAAGTCGAGGAGCATGAGCGTGCTGTCATCCATCTGGATGTCGATCGGGTGGCCGCGGTAAGTCCGGTTCGGGTTCGCGACCCCCGAGAGCGCCGTGACCCGTCGCACGGGCCCGATCAGCCCTGTGAGCGAGTGTAGCGGGTAAACGGCCACGTCCATCACCGGGCCTCCGCCCGGACGGTAGTACCAGGTGGGGTCGATGCCATAGGTATCGACGTTCTCGTGGCCGGGATGGCTCCCCTGGCCGCGCGCGAACTGGACGCGTCCCAGGGAGCCAGACGCGATGATCTCCTTCGCACGCGCGTGGCCCGGATCGAGGAGTTGCCCCGGCGAGGCGCAGAGGAGGACGTTCTTGCGCGTCGCCCGGTGAATGAGGTCGGCCGCCTCGGTATAGGTGGTTGTCATCGTCTTCTGGATGTAGGTGTGGCGCCCCGATTCGAGCGCGGCGATGCCCTGCCGTTAATGGAACGGGATGGGCGTCAGCAGCACAATCGCCTCCGCCTGCGTCCGGGTCAGCATCTCGTCGTAATCGGCCCAGACCTCGGGGGCACCGTACTGCGCGGCGACCGCCGCGCGCGATCGATTGCGATGTCGCAGACCGCGACCAGTTCCACCCGATCGCGCAGATCCGGCGTGGCAAGCGCGGGGAAATAGTCGGTGAGCGCTACCCAGCCGCAACCGGCGATCGCGATCTTGACGCGTCGTGATGCCACCTGGTGGACCTCCGGCCGACAGAGTACCGCGCCTGGCACGTCGGCGGAGTCGGCCCGGGCGATCGTCAGTCCGGGCACAAACCGTCAGAAGTCGGAACTCATGATGTCCGTCATCGTGCCGGTGACCTCGAACACGATCCGCTCGCAGATGTTCGTCACTCGGTCGGCGGTGCGCTCCAGGTTGTGCGCGACCCACAGAAGCCAAGTCGCGCGGTCGATCGTCCTTGGATCGTTCAGCATGTAGGTGAGCAGTTCGCGGTAGATCTGTTCGTAGAGCAGGTCGACCTCGTCGTCACGAAGGGCGACGCGGCGCGCGGCCTGAACATCGCCGACGATGAACGCGTCGAGTGCCTCGCGGAGCATCTGGCGGGAGACGTCCGCCATGCGTGGGATGTCGACCAGAGGCTTCAGGAGTTCTCTATCCTGATGGCGCAGAACGATGCGCGACGTGCCCACCGCGTAGTCGCCGATTCGCTCGAGATCCACGATGCTGTAGAGGACGGCCACGATCGAGCGCAGGTCGGACGCGATCGGTTGCTGGGTGGCGATGAGCCGGATTGCTGTGTTCTCGATGCTATATCGGCGATCGTTGATCACCCGGTCGTGATCGATCACCTCCTGCGCGAGGCCGAAGTCCAGTCGTCGGAGGCCGTCCACCGCCTTCTCGGTGGCCTTGTCGACCATGCTGCCCAGGATCAAGACCTCGTCGTGGAGAGCCTTGAGATCTCGCCGGAAACTCTCGCGGTTTGGCATCAGCCGAACCGCCCGGTGATGTAGTCCTCGGTGCGCTTGTCACGCGGATTGGTGAATACCGCCTCGGTCTCGCCGAACTCGATCAAGCGGCCGATCCGCTCCTCACCGGCGAGGAAGAACGCGGTGAAGTCGGATACCCGCGAAGCCTGCTGCATGTTGTGGGTGACGATCGCGATCGTGTAGCGCTGCTTGAGTTCCCGGATCAGTTCTTCGATCCGATAGGTGGCGATGGGGTCGAGCGCGGAACATGGCTCGTCCATCAGGATCACCTCTGGCTCGACCGCGAGGGTCCGCGCGATGCACAGGCGCTGTTGCTGGCCGCCGGACAGCGAGGCACCCGATTGGCGCAGTTTGTCCCGCACTTCACCCCAGAGGCCCACCGCCTCGAGGGCGCCCTGCACGAGTCCATCAGCGCGCGAGCCGTTGCGTGCCTGCCCCGTCAGTCGAAGGCCAGCGATCACGTTGTCGTAGATCGACATCATCGGAAACGGATTGGGCTTCTGAAACACCATGCCGATGCGGCTGCGGACTCGGACAGGATCGACCCGGGGATCGTAAATGTCCTCGCCATGCAGGTACACGTGCCCCTCGACCCGTGCGCCGCGGATGACCTCATGCATCCGGTTGAGGCAGCGTATCGCGGTCGACTTCCCACATCCGGATGGGCCGATGATCGCCGTCACCTTGTGGCGGGCGATATCCATCGTCACGCCACCGATCGCTGGCCGGGTCCCCGTGTACCAGGCGGTGAGATTCTCGACACGCAGTGCCGGCTCCACGCGCTGGACCACGATCTCGGGGAGAGGGTTGGTCGCTTGCACAGCCTACTCCTGGAAAGACTCAGTACATCCGCGCGCCGCGCGTCGCCAGCCGCGTCAGAAGGCTCAGGGTACCGATGACGAGAATGAGGATCAGCGCGCTCCCCCAGGCCTTGGTGTGCCAGTCATCGAAGGGAGCAACCGCGTAGGAATAGATCTGCACCGGCAGCGATGCCATCGGGCGCAGCAGGTCGAAGCTCAGGAACTGATTGCCCAGCGCCGTCAGCAGCAGCGGCGCGGTCTCACCACCGGCGCGCGCCAGCGAGAGCATGACCCCCGTGATGACGCCCGCGCGAGCCGTCGGCAAGATGACGAAGAGCACCGTCCGCCAGTACGGCGCGCCGAGTGCGAGCGAGGCCTCACGCAGGTGGTTTGGGACAAGTCGCAGGATCTCCTCGACCGTCCGGGTGACGATCGGAATCATGATGATCGCGAGCGCGACCGCGCCGGCCAGCGCGGAGAAGGTGCCGATTACCTGTCGCACCAGAAGCGCCCAAACGAATACGCCGACGACGATCGAGGGCATTCCGGCCAGCACGTCGAGCACGAAGCGGACCGCTCGGGGAAATGTCCCGCGCCCGAACTCCGACAGATAGATCGCGGTGGCAAGGCCCGCCGGGATCGCGATCGCGGCGGCCAGGATGAGCATGACCATGGTTCCGGCTATGGCCGGCAGAACGCCCCCGCCAACCTCCCCGTACGGCAATGGCCGCTCCGTGAAGAACGGGATGTTCCAGGCGGGCAGGCCTTTTATCACGACGTACCCGAGTATCACGGCCAGAATCGCTACACCGAGCACAGCCGATCCGACGATCAGTGTCGTGGCGATGCCATCGACGATCCGTCGGCCGAGTTCGCCGGGTTGAGTCCGGTGGAGCGAGAGGGCGGGGCGCGCGTCCGACGCCGCGCTCACGCCGCGTCCGAAAACTTCGAGGTGATGCGCGCGACCAGAACGCGCGAGAGGAGATTCACGATGGTCGCCACCACCAGGAGCATCAGCGCGACCTGTACGATCGCCGCGAAGTAGATCTCCTTATCAGCCTCGGTGAACTGATTCGCGATCGCGCTCGCCATCGTGTAACCGGGCGTGAGAAGCGAGGCACTGATCGCCGAGGAACTGTTGCCGATCACCATCGTCACGGCCATCGTCTCACCCATCGCCCGGGCCAGGCCCAGACCCATCGCACCGGCGAGTCCGCCGCGCGCGTACGGCAGGACGGCGTTGGAGATCATCTCCCAGCGCGTCGCCCCGAGCGCGAGCATGCCTTCCCGCTGGGTGTCCGGCACCGCGCGGAAGATCTCACGCGAGATCGACATGATCGTCGGTAGGATCATGATCGCGAGAATGACGCCGGCCGTGAAGTAGTCCCGCCCGATCGTCGGCCCGACGAACAGCCCGCCGATCACAGGGAGCGGCCCAATTGCTGCCTTGAGCGCTGGCTCGATTGTGAACCGCACTATCGGCGTGAGGATGAAGAAGGCCCATAGACCGAAGATGACGCTGGGAATGACCGCGAGCAGTTCGATGACAAATCCGATCGGGTCGCCGAGCCAGCGTGGTGCATATTCGGCGACAAAGAGCGCGGTCGCGATCCCAACCGGGGTCGCCAGGATGAGTGCCAGGATCGAGGTCACGAGCGTCCCGTAGGCGTAGTGCGCGGCCCCGAACTCTTCGAAGACTGGATCCCACTTCGTCGTGACGAAGAAGTTCGGACCGTAACGGGAAAGCGACGGGAGAGAGTCGTGGATCAGGAGAACCGCCAGCCCCACCAGCAGCACGATGGAGCCGCCGGCGATGACCGCGGTTCCCCGGCTGAAGAGCAGGTCGGAGTTGCGCGAGAGGGCGCTGCCGCTGGCCGCGTCCTCTAAGAGCGAGGGGTGAGAATCGGACCTCACGAGTGCGGGAACGCCCGCCTATCGTTCACGTGGATGGACAGAATCTTGTCGGCTGCCTTCTCGACGATAGGATCCGGGATCGGCACGTAACCGAGATCGCCGGCGAACTTCTGGCCATCGTGGATCGACCACCACATTACCCTGGTGAGCGCCTGAGCCCTGGCGAGGTCCTTCATCGTTCGGTACGCGAGCAACCAGGTGAACCCGGAGATCGGGTAGGCACGCGGACCGGGCGCGTTGACGATCGAGGCGCGCAGGTCGGGCGCGATGTTCGCCGCTGCACCGGCCGCGGCCGCACTGACCGACTCCAGCGTCGGCTCGATGAAGGCGCCGGACTGGTTCTGCATCCAGGCGAATCCCAGTCTGTTCTTCGCCGCGTAGACGTACTCGACGTAGCCGATCGAGTAGAGATTGCTCTTCACCTCGCCTGCCACGCCCTCGTTCCCTTTCGCGCCAAGGCCATGGGGCCAGTTCACCGAGGTGGCAACGCCGATCCTGTCCTTCCAGGTCTTGCTCACCGCACTGAGGTAGTCGACGAAGACGAAGGTCGTCCCCGAACCGTCGGAGCGGTGGACGGTCGTGATGTCCTTGTTGACAGCGGCGAGATCCGGGTTGTCGGCCACGAGCCTCGCATCGTTCCACATGGTGATGTCACCCAGAAAGATCCCTGCCAGGGTGTCTGAAGTGAGCTTCATCGGTGTCTTGAGTTCGGGGATGTTGTAGGTGGGAACCACTGCGCCGAGCGCCATAGGTATGTGCAAGATCTCGCCGCCCCTGGCCGCTTTCATCTGCTCGTCGGTCATCGGCCCGTCGGTGGCGCCGAAGTCCACCGTCTGATCGGAGATACCTTTGATGCCGCCACCCGAGCCAATCGACTGGTAGTTGACCTTCACGCCCGTGAGCTTGAAGTACTCGTCGTACCACTTCGAATACAGAACAGCCGGGAACGTCGCGCCGGCACCATCGAGCACCGCCGCCTCGCCCTGGTACTTCGCAGTGATGAGGCCAACCCCCGTGGGGCGGGCCCCTGGTGCCGCTGGTGCCGGCGGAACGACCGGTGCCGCGTGTTGTTTCGCGGGAGTTGCCGTCGGCGTCGGTGCTGCGCACGCGGCCAAGGCGGCGCCCGCCGCACCGAAACACAGAACCGTCAGGAATCGCCGCCGGGACGCGGCTCGAAAACTCGCGCGTTCCATCTCTCTCCGGAGTCGCGCAAAGGCTAGTCAGCGGTTGTAAACGACCGTTTAACGTCTGGTGAATCCACGGTTAAGGTGCGCGCTGCTCACCGGGGTGAGACGGTTCTGGAGCCCTCTGACCGGCTCGCATCGCCGCCTTCACTTGCGCCGCACACGCGAGTGCGGACGGTGCGACGCGCTCAGCGTCGTCGGCCAACGACCGTCATAGCCGGACTGTTCGCCGCGTCGCACCCGATCGCGCTGCCCATGAAAGACAGCACAGATCCATCGGACGCACGCCGCACGCCGGCGGTTCCCTCGTGCGAATGGCGCGAAGCTGTTGGCTGCCTATGATATGTAGATGGCGCGTGTCCTCATCGTGGACGACGAGCCGACGCTGATCGCCACGCTCGACTACAACCTCCGCCGCGACGGGCACGATGTCCTTGTCGCGCGGGATGGGGTTGCCGCGGTAGACCAGGCACGCGCGCATCGACCGGATGTCATCGTCCTCGACGTCATGCTGCCACGCATGGATGGCCTTGAGGCGTGTCGCGCGATCCGCAGGTTCTCACCAGCGCCGATTCTGCTCCTGACCGCGCGCGACGCGGAGATTGACAAAGTGGTCGGCCTGGAGATCGGCGCCGACGACTACATCACCAAGCCGTTCAGTATGCGGGAGTTGCTCGCCCGCGTGAAAGCGCAGGTGCGTCGCAGCGCTCGCGTGGGGGCGACCGCCGAGAAGCTCGCACCACAACCCGAGCAACTGGTGGTCGTCGGTCCGATCGAGATCGATCCTCGCACGCGGACCGTGCGCCGGGATGGAGTCCCCGTCCACTTCAAACCGAAGGAATTCGCGCTGCTCCTGTTCCTCGCCACCAACCGGGGACAGGTCTTCACTCGGGAGCAACTGCTCGAACGCGTGTGGGGCTACCCCTATACCGGGGATACTCGCACTGTGGACGTCCATGTCCGCTGGATTCGCGAGCACATTGAGCAGACACCGGGTGCGCCGCGCATCATTCAGACGATTCGGGGCGTTGGCTACCGCATGGTCGACTGACGTGGCACGACAGGTCGGGATTCGGTTCGCCCTGGCGTCGCGTCTGGCCGCGGCGACGGCGATCGCGATCGCTGCCGGCACGATCCTGGCAATCCTCCTCGGGCGCGCCTACCCGGAAGCAGGTGCCGGCGCCGCCGTCGTGATCGCGCTCGGTGCCGCCATCGTCGGAGGCGGCGCGATCTGGCGCTATGGGCGGCGAACCGCGACTGAGATCGACCGTCTCGCTGCGATCGCACGGGCGTTCGGACGGGCGGAGGGGCGGGCGATCCATCTCGAGGGGTCCGATCGCGAGGTCAGCGATCTGGCGTCAGCACTCCACGATTCGATGGAGCGCTCGGCGCGGCAGATCGCCGCGCTTCAGGTCGATCGCGACCGCCTTCAAGCGATCCTCATGGTGATGGACGACGGGGTCATCGTGGTCGGTTTGCACCTAGAGGTGATCCTGATGAACCGGGCCGCCGCCTCGCTCCTCGATGCTACGCCCGCGCCCGGGCAGTACCTGATCGAGGTCGTGCACGATCACGAGGTGTTTGAAGTGGTGCGCCAGGCCGCGGTACAGCGCATCGGGCGCGCCGAGCCGGTGCGCCTCAGTTCGAGCGGCCGCGAGTTGATGATCTCCGCCGCACCGATGACTGGGGGAGGGTCGGCCCTTCTCATCGTCCGCGACATCACGGATGTGCGTCGCGCCGAGACGATCCGACGCGACTTCGCCACCAATGTCTCCCACGAACTGAAGACGCCGATCGCCTCGTTGAAAGCGCTGGTCGAGACGCTGGAGGAAGGCGCTTTCGAGGACCCGACCGCAGCTCGCGACTTCCTGGCGCGGATGCACGTCGAAGTCGACCAACTCGCCCAGATGGTGCAGGAGATCCTCGATCTCGCCCGGATCGAGTCGGGACGCGCGCAGATGGTCTTTGCCCCGCGGCCGCCCGAATCGCTCGTGGCGAGCGCCGTCCACCGGCTCGCGCAGCAAGCCGTGCGCGCCGGGATCGACCTCCGTGTCGCGCCGACTCCCAACCTGCCAGAGGTGCGTGTCGACACCACGCGCCTTGAGGGAGCGCTCGTCAATCTCATCCACAATGCACTCAAGTTCACCGAGCCCGGGGGCCGCGTCGTGGTCTCCGCGGCAAGCGCGTCGGGAGAGAAACCATCGATGATCCGATTCTCTGTCGAGGATTCGGGATGCGGCATCGCCGCGGCGGACCTCCCTCGGATCTGGGAGCGTTTCTACAAGGCCGATCGCTCTCGGTCCTCCAGCGGCACGGGGCTTGGCCTGGCGATCGTGAAGCACGTCGCCCAGGCGCATGGGGGCACAGTGGGCGTGCGCAGCGCAGTTGGCGAGGGCTCCACGTTCTGGATCGACGTTCCCGCTCGCGAGCACGCCGAGAGCAGAACGCCGCCGATCGCGGTCACATGATGTCATCCAGCCACATCGTCGACTCGCTCTTCTTCGGAGACCAGTACTCGACCGCGGAGATGCGCGAACTCTTCTCCGATCGGGCGATGCTCCAGGGTTGGCTCGATGCCGAGGCCGCGCTGGCGGAAGCCGAGGCGGCGGTGGGCATGGTGCCGCCGGAGGCCGCCACGGCGATCCGGCGGGCGGCTCGAGCGGATCGCATTGACTTCGACGCGGTGCGATCCGGCATCGACCGCACCTTCCACCCGATCGTGCCGATGGTGCGCGAACTCTCCCGCGTTGCGGATAGTGAGTTCCCGGGCGCCGGCCGCTTCGTCCACTGGGGCGCCACCACGCAGGACATCATGGATACCGGCGCGATCCTCCAGGTTGTCCGCGCCACCATGGTTATCCGTGCGAGCGCCGCGCGCATCGATACGACGCTCGCTCGCCTCGCCGCGGCTCACGCCGATACACCCATGGCCGGGCGCACGCACGGGCAGCATGCCCTGCCCATCACCTTCGGATTCAAGGTCGCTATCTGGCTCGCGGAGTGGCGGCGTCACGAAGCGCGACTCGCGGTATCGCTTCCGCGCGTTTTCGTCGGCCAGCTCGCCGGAGCCGTCGGCACGCTGGCGGGCTTCGGTCCCCACGCACGCGAGGTCCATGCTCGGTACTGCGCGATCCTCGGCCTCGGCCGCCCGCCCATCGCCTGGCATACGGCGCGGGACGGGCTGGCCGAGATGGCGTTCTGTCTCGGCCTCTACGGCGCTACCTGCGGCAAGATCGCCCGCGAGGTGATCCTCCTTCAGAAGACCGAGGTCGCCGAGGTCGAGGAGCCTTGGAACGAGGGGAAGGTCGGTTCTTCGACCATGCCGCACAAGCGGAACCCGATGATCTGCGAGTTGATCGACGGACTCTCCCGCCTCACGCGAAGCGAGGTGACCACCGCGCTGCACGGTATGGTGGTGGAGCACGAGCGGGATATGGGCGCCTGGCAGGCCGAGTGGGAGTGGCTTCCCCGCCTGTTCCATCTCACCGCTGCCGCGCTCCATTACACCGGCCGCGTTCTCGATGGCCTGGTCGTCTATCCCGAACGGATGCGACGCAACCTAGACCTCACCGGCGGCTCCATTCTGTCCGAGGCGGTCATGTTGCGTCTGGCGGAGCACCTCGGCCGCCAGGAAGCGCACGAAGTGGTGTATGAGGTGGCGATGCACGCGCACGCTACCGGCCAGCGGTTCGCTGACGCCCTCGCTGCTGACACCCGCGTCCGCGCCGTGCTGGACGAGGCCGCGATTGCCGGTCTCCTCGATCCCGCGGCGTACCTCGGTGAGGCGGCATGGTTCGCCCGCGCCGTCGCGAACGAGAAGCCGTAAGGGACTCGGCGATTCAGCAACCATCCAGACCGCCGGGGTGTTCGATCGCGCCGCGATCCGGTCCTCGTCCCGCCGGCACCGTCGTGCCCGAGAAGTCGGTGGGCGCCAGGCGTGCCCCCTGGACCGACGCGAGATTGATCCCCGTATCGCGGAGTGGCGAGCCGGGCCCGGGGCGAACCGCCACGGCTATCGCCGAGATATCCGGATCGGCGAAGGAGACGATCTGCGTACCGCACAGGTGCGGATTTCCCGTCTCGGCCAGGATCTGCCCGCCGAAACGTTCCTGATCTGCGCCCTCCACGAACCGGGCGATTCCCTCGAATCCTTCGTGCCCCCACGCGATCAGGTAGCGATCGGTCGCGTCGAAGTAGTGGTTGCCGTGGAACACGGGGGCTTCGATCGAGGTGGGATCGACCAGCAGCAGGGGGCCCTCGCCGACGCCGAACAGATTGTTCCGGACCGACACCTCGCGCGGGATACCCGCGCTCGCCTCGCCCTGAGCAACGAGGGCCGGTCCCCGCGCCACGAATACCGTGTTGTGGTGGATCTGGTAGTCGCCCTGGCCGCCGCCGAGCCGGATGCCCCCATCCGAACTGGAGCGACGCGCGTCGTTCAGGCTGACGTTGCGCTGCACTGTCGCGCGGCGACCCGATTCGGCGTTGTCGATCGTGATACCCGGTCCATCGTTCCGATGGGTGTAGTTGCGCTCGACGACCAGCGTCCGACCGCTGACGGTGATGCCGCCGCCCTGCCACGGGCAGTCGGGCGCGACCCGCTGGCCGATCACTTCTGCGCCGCGGATCTCGATGTCGATACCGTCGATCGCGATGCCGCTCGTGCCGCCGCCGCTGACGCCCGCATCGATGCAACTGTTCTGTCCGCCGTTGTCCGCAACCGTGATGCGCTCGACGCGCACGCCCTGGGCCATCGCGATGAAGACGCCGCTGCCGCTGAATTTCGCGCCCGATTCGGCGCGCGGTACGCCGGGACTTCCCGCCGCACGGCCGCCCACGATCCGCACATCGACCAGGTGGAGCGAGCCATCTGGATCGGGTTCATCGCCCAGAAGGACGATGCCCGCGGCACGATTGTCAGTCGCGCGCACTTCGGTCAGGTGGAGGCCGTCGAGGCGAGAGGGTCGCGCAATCCGCGCCACGACACCGACGCAGTAGCCGCTGATGTCGATCTGACTCAGGGTGATCGCGGCGTAGCGTTGCCCCCGCTCGTACAGGAGGTTGATCCCGTGGGCGCCGTCGAAGCCAGATCCGTCGCAGGACGGAGCGTTCCCAATCAGTCGCAACCGCTCGATCGTCAGACCGGAGACGCTCTCGATCTGCACCGCCGGCCTGGCGTCGCTCACGATCTCGACCGGGCGGCCGTCCGACGACCCGATCAAGATGGGCCGATCAGCAGTCCCACGAAAACGCTCGGGCACGATCTCCAGGTTGCCGCGGAACGTTGCTCCTCCTTCCAGAAGGATACGGTCGCCCGGGCCGAAGGTCGTGCCGTTGATCCGATCGAGCGATCCCCACGCCGCGTCCGGGGCGAGGCCGGAGGCATTGTCATCGCCGTTGGTCGAAACGTAGTAGGTCTCCCCATCCCCTCGGGCCGCGCCGGCGGTCAGGTTCGTGGGAACGGTCGCCTTCGGGCGGGGGCCTCCTATTGGCAGGAGTTCGGGTGCCTCGCAACCGAAGAGCAAAAGACCACAGACGAAAAGAAGGACTCGGAACACCGGGAGTCACCATAACGAAGGGGTTGCCCCGTGACAATCGGGGCAACCCTTATCGTCGTCACGCGTATCGTGCCACGGGAGGTCTCGCGGCAGATGACCCGCACCGGGCGTCGAGGCGCGCCGCCAGAGCCACGAACGCGTCGGCGAGCGTCGCACGCAGACCGGGCGCGCCAGGCTCGCGCGCCGCGCGAGCGACCGCCGCCGCTCGGAGGATCTCCGACGAGCGGCGTGTTGCCTCGTGGGCCAGGTGGTACCAGGTGTCGTTCATCGTCGTCCTCCTCTCCGTGTGCTTCTCTTCTGAGACACACGATCGCGCGCTTCTGTGAGATTCTTTGCTGCTCCTGCCCCGTCGATCGGCCCGATCGGCCGACTGAGGTACTCGCGCAGCATCTCCGTGACCCGATCGATCGCTTCGCCGCGCAGGCTGTACCGCTTGAGCGAGCTCCCATCGGCGTGATTCCGCAAGAGGCCGGCGACCCTCACCGCGAGCACGTGGTGGTGAACCGTGCTGAGCGCAAGACCGGTCTCCCGCGCGAGGTCGCCGAGGTTCCGTGGCCCTTCGCTCAGGATGCGCAGGATGCGGAGCCGACTCGGATCGTTCAAGGCACGGAGCAGGCGAATGAGTGAGCGCGGTGGGTCGTCCGATGACCCCGTCGGCAGGTCGATCGCGTACAGGATTACGATCTCGCCGTGCTCCCGCTCGACCAGGTGGAACGGGGCCATATGCACCTGCGGGACAAGCCGCGCGCCCACCACGTCGAACGTTCCCGGTTCGAACGTGAGGCCAGTAGCGAAGCGATCGATGAGGGCGTCGACGCCGAGCGCCTCCGCAGCCTGACGCGCGTCTTCCGCGCGGGCGGCCAGCAAATCCAGCAGGGTGGGGTCGAGGTGGTGGAAGTAGCCTTCGTTCCACGGCCGCAGCCAGCGCAGCCACGACGCGCGCACCGCGCCCAGATCGCGCGGCAGCGGCTCGCCATTGTCGGGCGCGGCCCGTGCCAGGTGTTCGTAGAGTTCGCCCACCGGCGCGCTCGCCAGCCAGGCCAGGAAGCTATCCGCGCTGCCGTCGCCGGGACAGGCGTCGACCAGAGTCAGGAGCCATCCTCCCTCGAATTGCTCGATCCGGTCGGCCGCGCGCAGCGCCTCATCGTGAATCTCCGGGCCCAGAGCCTGTCGGGCGCGCCTGCCGAGGCTCGGTTCGAAATCGAAGTCGCGGTGGAGCCTGGGATGGCAGACGGCGTCGAGGCTGACGACGAGTTCGTACGCCGGCGTCCATACCACCCGCGCCCGTCTCCGACTTGCGTCGTCCATGTGCAATTTTTCGATATCCATTGAATAAGCCCGTTGACGCGATGATCGTGGAGTACCTCCGAGATGTCAATGATTGCCGGCATCCGGCGGCACGACCGGAATCGTCGCCACGGGCCCGTCTGGAGGCGGGGGCAAGGCCGGCTACCGCGCCGGTTCTCCGTCCTCCGGAGTGCTGCTCAGCGTCTGCGCCAGCGTTGTCCATGCCAGCGTCGCGCACCCCACGCGTCGCGGGTACTTCCGGACCGCCCGAAGCGCGATCGCGTCGCCCAGGGTCGCGTCATCGGCCACGCCATCGCCGCTGATCATCCGCCGAAACGCCTCGCCCGATCGCTGGACCTCCGCAAGCGAGCGCCCGCGGATGAGGTCCGCCATCATCGAGCTCGACGCCTGGCTGATCGCGCAACCCCGCCCACCCACCGCGACGTCGGTGACGACATCGTCGACGATCCGAAGCGAGAGCCGGATCTCATCGCCGCAGAGATGATTCCACCCCTCACCCGTGTGGGTCGCGTCGGCAATCTGGCGCCGGTTGGACCGCTCCCGGGCGTGTTCCAGAACGACCTCGCGGTAGAGGTCGTCGATCTGGTCCAGCGCGCCGTCGCTCACCGCAAGAACGTCTTTCGCGCCGCGTGGAGCCCATCAATCAGCGCGTCTACGTCGCTCTCGTCGTTGTACAAATAGAAGCTCGCCCGCGCGGTGGCGGGCACGTCGAGTCGGCGCATGAGCGGCTGGCAGCAGTGATTCCCGACGCGGATCGCGATGCCCCGCGCATCGAGCAGCGTCCCGACATCGTGCGGGTGGATGAGGCTCTCCGCATCACGCGGATCGGCGAACACGTTGAAGGCGACGACGCCGGAGCGATCGGTCGGGTCCGCAGGCCCATACACTCGGACCCACGGCAGCGCGACGAGTCGCGCCATCGTCTCGGCCACGAGCGCCCGTTCGTGCGCGCGGATCGCCGCGCGACCCGTCCCCTCGAGATAATCGAGCGCCGCCACGAACGCGACCGCGTCGGCGATGTTTGGCGTCCCGGCCTCAAGGCGGGCCGGGATCTCCGCCCAAGTCGATCGGTCCGGCCAGACCTCGTGGATCATCGAACCGCCGCCCAGGAAGGGTGGCGCATCGGCGAGGATCTCCGGCCTGGCCCAGAGCACGCCGATTCCGGTGGGGCCGCACATCTTGTGCGCCGAGAATGCCACGACGTCGACGCCGAGTTTCGCCACATCCAGCGGCAAGTGGGGCGCCGACTGCGCCGTGTCCGCGAGCACGAGCGCGCCTCGATCGTGGGCGTGGTGCACCACCCGCTCCAGATCGTGGATCGCCCCGGTCACGTTCGAGCAGTGTGTGACGGCGACGAGCTTTGTCCGAGCGCCGATCGCCTCACAAAGCCGATCGAGGTCGAGCACGCCGTCTTCGCCCACGGGGACGACCCGTAGCACTGCACCGGTTGCCGCGGCGCACATCTGCCAGGGCACGAGATTGGAGTGGTGCTCCAGTTCGGTCGTGACAATCTCATCGCCAGGCCGCAGGTGGGCGCGGCCCCACGTGCGGGCGAAGAGGTTGATGGCCTCGGTGGTGTTCCGTGTGAAGATGACCGACCGACGAGTGGGCGCACCGATGAAGCGAGCCACTCGTTCTCGCGCGCCTTCGTATGCATCGGTGGCGCGGTCGCCGAGGGTGTGCACGCCGCGGTGCACGTTGGCGTTGATCTCCCGATAGAAACGCGAGATCGCATCGATCACCGACACCGGCTTTTGCGAGGTCGCGGCGCTGTCCAGGTACACCAGGCGATGGCCATGGACGGTCTGCTCGAGAATCGGAAAGTCCGCCCGGAGTGCGGTCGCATCCAGACGCACGAGGGACATGGTGCTCCCAATCTTAGGTTCGTGCGCACGCGTGCTGGGAGGATTCGCCGGCAGCGAATGGCGGGCCTCATTGCCGAGCCTCGATCTGGCGCAGGATGGCGTGCCAGCGATGCGCCGCGCTCGGGTCGTCGCGGTGCCACGGCGCGAAACCGAGGCGGAGGTAGATCGCGATCGCGGGGAGTCGATGATCGTCTGTCCGCAGAAAGATCGTGCGGTAGACGAATGCCCTTGCCCGCGCCAGCACCTCCGCGCAGACGAGTCCGCCGAGGCCACGGCCGCGGTGTGCCGGGTCGACGGCCACCCAGCCGAGTTCCGGGATCGGCGCATAGTCGTCATCCGCGTGCAGCGTGAGTTGCGCGGTCGCCACGACTCGTTCCTCCCAGAGCACCAGCACGCTCGCCTCGAGCGCGATCCTCCCTCGCGCGAAGCTGCGCTCCGCGCGTTCGGCGGTCCATGCGCCGAGTTCGCCGTTCGCGTTCATCAGCGACATCCATCGCTCGCAATCGTCGCCGTGCAGCGCCCGCACGGCGTATCCGTCGGGAGGCGACGGTACTTCCGGGAGTCGGTTCAGCGCGCGAAGCATGTGCAGTTGCGGAGGCGGGTCTACCATCGGCGTGAGTCGGGCACTGCGACGGGCGCTCCACCTCGGAAGATGGACTCTTCGGAGGTCAGCCCGGGAAGGGTGAAGTCCATAGCCCGATCGATGTCGATCGGGTTGGCGATCTCACCCCGCGCGGCGCGGACGAAAGCCCGCGCCGCGAAGTAATCGGCGCCGCCGTGGCCGGAACTGATCGCTTCCCCGCCGAACCGACGCCACTCTTCGGGGAGGAACTCCGCCGCGTACGCCTCGAGCGGCTCCCATTCATCGCGCCGCGGAGATCGGTCCATCAGCCAGACGAGCGGTTCCTCTCCGCTCCTTCGAGGATTCAAGAAGGCGCCTCGCGTGCCCTGGAGGGCGAAGTCGGCCATATTGTGCGGCCGCGCGGACTGCATATCCAGGCGGATCTCGATAAGCCGGCCGCGGGCGGTCTGGCCGAGCATTGCGGTGACATCGTCCTGAACGTGGCGCGGATCGGAATGGACGCCCGAGCCGAGGCAGCTGACCGTCGCGACGCGATCGTCCATCCAGGTGAGCGCCGGCCCCACCGAGTGGGTGCCGTACGTGATGCCGCGGTGGCCGACCTGCCAGACCGTGCGCCATGTCGGTGTGCCGTCCTCGCCGTACTGCACGAGGTGACAATCGTGAATGTAGGCTCCCTCAACGAAGGTGACTTCTCCGAACATGCCGCGTCGAGCCAGCCTTTCGACCAATTGGGCGGTACGGGAGAAGCAGTAGTTCTCGGACATCATGTACGTGGCGCTGCTCCGGCGCGCCGCGGCGACCAGCGCACGGCATTCCTCGATGCTCGTCGCGGCCGTGACCTCGGACAGGACGTGGACGCCGCGATCCAGCGCGGAGATCGCCTGCGTCGCGTGATCCTGCATCGGCGTGCCGACGACGACCGCGTCGAGTCCCAGACCCAGGAAGGACTCGAACTCGGTCAGGCAGGGGCCGTCGATCCCGAACCTCTGCCCGATCCGCGCGCCCGCCACTGGGTCTCGTTCGCACACCGCGGCGATCGTGACGCCGCCGCAGCTGCGAAGCCCGGGAATGAATGCAGCGCCCCGCTTACCCACAATCCCGATGCGCATGTACCGGATCGTAGGCCCTGGCGGGTGCGGGAGGCCGGCCCCTCCCGCACCCGCCGCGATCCCTACTTCTTGATCTGGGTGTTCGGGTTGTTCCCCCACTCTGCCCAGGAGCCGTCGTAGTTCTGAACCTGCTTGTACCCGAGCAGCCGGAGGGTGAAGAGCGTGTGCGCGGCGCGCACCGCCGTCTGGCAGTAGGTGATGACGTTCTTGTCGCGAGTGACGCCGGCCGCCTCGTACATCTGGTTCAATTCAGCGGCGCTCTTCCAGGCCCTTACGTCGTCGTTGGTGACGTTTTTCTGCCAGTCGATGTTGACCGCGTTGGGGACGTGTCCACCCCGCGCGGCGCGCACGTCGGTGCCGTTGTATTCGCCCTCGGAGCGCGCGTCGACGATGACATAACTGGTGTCGGCGCTTGCCTTCTCGACGACGTCGAGCGCGCAGATGACGCCAGGGTTGATCGTCGCCTTGAAGCCGGCGCCGGAGACGGTCGTTGGCTCGTTGCTCGTGGGTCGACTCTCCTTCGCCCACTTGTTCCAGCCGCCATTGAGGATCTGGGCATTCGTGTGCCCGTAGTAGTCGAGCACCCACCACAGGCGCGCCGGGCCCAGTCCTCCGTTATCGTCGTAGGCGATCACCTTGGTGGTCGGTCCCACGCCAAGATCGGTCATATCCTTGGCGAAAGTCTCCGGCTTCACGACGTACAGCTTCTCGGCGGCGTCCTTCAGCTTCGCGGTGTCGTACCGGACGGCTCCCGGTAGATGGCTCGCGTTGTACTTCTCGGCCGTGCGCATGTCGATAATGCGGATGTCCGCGTCCTTCAGGTGATCGGCGAGCCAGGCGGTCTCGGCGAGCATTTCCGGCTTCGCGTACTGATCCTTCCGCGCGCCCGATGCCGCGGGTGCGGCCGCCGGCGGGGCCACGGTGGGTGCCGCCGGCGCGCACGACGCCGCGAGCGACGCCGCTCCGGTCATCGCCAGGAATGAACGTCGATTCATGGGCATCCTGTGCTCCTTCGCTTCTCTCGTAATCGTTCGCCAGATGTCGGGTGCTTCAGCCATGCCCGAGATCCCTGAGCTGCGCCGAGATCTTCTCGAGCGCGGCCGCGCGATCCAGAACCCCTTCGTGACGCGTGAGGGTGATGCGCCATTCGCCTCGCCCGGCCTCGACGATCTCCGCGTCGTAACCGGCCTTGGCCCCCTCCCACGGCACCGTCGAAAGCGCCGGGGCGTGGTCGGTCAGGACCGTGAGCGCTCCGGTCTTCAGTTTCGCGAGCGCCTCTTTCGCCTTCATTGCCGGGTAGGGACACATCTCGCCGCGTACGTCCAGTTTCACCGTGGCTCTCCTTCCTTCGATTCGTTCAGGGCAGCCGACGGATCACGATGGTGCCGATCCACGCCCCGACCGCTAGCGCCGCGGCGAAGACCCAGCCGCTGACCGCGAGTGACGGCACGGCCGAGAAGAACGCGCCGATCGTGCACCCGATCGCGATGCCCGCGCCGTACCCCATCAACACGCCCCCGCCGATCGCCTGTACGTAGCGTGAACGGTGCCGCGGCACCCGGATGCGAAACTCGCCCGATGCCTGCGCCGCGCCAAAGGATCCAACGATCAGACCGAGATCGAGCGCGAGCGTCGCGGTCAGCAACCCCTCGTCACCAAGCGTGAGATTGCACCCATCGAACTGATCCGTGCCGATGAGCGTCCCCGCACCCATCCCGAACAGGCCGGTGATCCGCTCCGCCCAGGCCGAGAGTTCGCCGGTGACACCCAGGGCGTGGTCGTAGGTGAACGACATGATGTTGAGGATGGCCAGTGCTATGCCGCCGACCACGTAGGGCCAGGCCTGCCTCAGGAACCGTCGCTGGATCGCGGTGAGATGCTCGCCGAAGGTGATCGCTGGAGCGCCCGGACGGCTCGACATCGGCGGGAAGTCCGGGGCGTCGCGTGTCTCCCACCAGAGCACGGCCAGGTAGAGCAGGGCGAGAACGCCGATCACCAGCACGATCGACCACCCGTAACCGATGAGCCGTGGGAACCAGAGCGCCTGCATCGCGCCGATGTGTACCTGCCACCACCAGTTCCAGCTGTGCGCGGCCAGGCTCAATCCGGCGAGAATGCCCCCCAGCGCGACGAGCGAGCCGACGTAGCCCTCGCCGATCCGGAACAGGGTCCCCGACACACACCCGCCGGCCACGACCATCCCGATTCCGAACAGGATTCCACCGACCACGAGATGGAGGCCCACCGGGAGAATGTGCGCTCCGGACGGCAGATCGCCGAACGAAGGGTCGGGCACCAGCCGCGCCATCAGCAGGGTGAACCCCGGCGTGGCGATGAGGAGGCCGGTGATCGCCGCACGAAGCAAGCGCCCGTCGCGGAGCAGGAACAGATCCCGGAACGCCCCGGCGAAACAGAAACGGCTTCGCTGCAGGATCACCCCCAGCGCGAGGCCCACGCCCCACCAGACGATGATGCTCGCCCCGGCCCGCCCAAACGCGTAGGTGGCAATCGCCAACGCCACGATCAGCGGAATGCCGACCGACACGAAGCGGGAATTACGCCCGAACGACGCGGGGAGCGCGTGCGCCACTTGCCTGAATCGTTACCTGACTAAAGAGATCGAGTTACTCGTCATTATCGGTCGGGCCTGGCAAGAAGTCAAGCAGAAGCGGTCCCCGCACCGTGACTGCCTCGATAGGGAGTGCTGGCTGGTCTTCGGTCGCGCACGCCGGCGGGATGCAGCGGCGGCGGAGCCTCCGAGACCACGGCGCTCAACTCGACACCTCGACGAAGGATATCCTGAATTCCTGCGGGTGCCGGACGATGACCTACAGAACCTGATCCAGACCGCGGCCCACTGGTGTGTAGGCCGTCACACCACCCGCGCCTCACAAGCCCGGACGGCGCGCGTGACCGCCTTGGGCTCATCGCGACTCACCCTCGTCGCGCGCACGTGCCGCCTGTCTACGCTTCCGGCTGCAGCGAGTCGATCCGGCGTTCAATCGCCTGATCGTGGGTACGTCGTTCCCTCCTGCACGCGCGGCCGCGCCGGGATCTTCCGCACGATCTTGGCCCGAACCGTCTAGGCCGACGGTTAGCACGAGGCTCTTCGACGCCGTCGATCGGTACGAGGCGGCGCTCGCCACAGTCCCCCCGCGTGTCGGTTCGCTCAAGAGGAATCCACGCAGTCCCGGTGTCTGCTCGGGTAGGGCTGCGCGGACTGGGCACACCGGAGCTTGTTTCGCCCGCCCCCGGTGGATAGCCGTCGCCCGATCAGCGCCAGGCGCTGTCCCGATCCAGTTCTGCCAGCGCGTCGGCCTCGAGGTGAAGGTCGGTCGCGTCGAGCAACTCTTTTACTTGCGCCGGGGTGGTCGCGCTGGCGATCGGCGCGGTCATTCCCGGGCGCTGAATGATCCAGGCGAGGGAGACCTGGGCCGGCGTTGCACCGTGGGCGGCGCCGACCCGGACGATCGCGTCCAGGATCTTCCAGCCCCGCTCGTTGAAGTACTGGCGCTCGACTCCGGTCGCGCGGTGCGACGCGGGCATCGATTGTCCGCGCCGGTACTTGCCGGTCAGGAACCCGCTTGCCAGCGAGGAGTATGTGATGACGCCGAGGCCCCGCGCGCGGCACAGATCTTCAAGATCCCGTTCGTACTCCTCGCGCGAGTACAGGTTGTAGAGGGGCTGGAGCGACTCGAAAGCGACGCAGTCGTGGTACTTACTCTCGCCGAGGGCTTCGGCGAGGCGCCACGCGACATAGTTCGAGGCGCCGATGTAGCGCACCTTCCCTTGCCGGACGAGATCGTCGAACGCGCGGAGCATCTCCTCCATCTTCGTGTCGCGATCGTCGCGATGCGCCTGGTAGAGATCGATGTGATCGGTCTGCAGCCGCCGGAGCGACGCCTCGACTCCGTCCATGATGTGCTGTCGCGAGAGTCCCCGTTCGTTCGGCGCGTCCCCCATCGGCAGGCCCACCTTGGTGGCGACGACGACGGAATGCCGGTTGTTCCTCTCGCAAATCCAGTTGCCGAGGACAATCTCGGACTCGCCGCGTGTGTAGACATCGGCGGTGTCGATGAAGTTGCCGCCGCCCTCGACGAAAGCATCGAGCACCGCGTTCGAGGCGGCCTGGTCAGAGGTGCGCCCGAAGGTGTTCGTACCCAGGCAGAGGGCCGAAACCTTCAGACCGGTCCGGCCCAGATTGCGGATCTGCACGGCGTCGCCTCCTTCCATCCACGGCTTGTTCGCCGATTCGCGTGGCGGCGCGACGTCGGACCGTCAGAGCGAGCACAGTCACTTTAGGTCGCCGCGTCTATGCCTGGCATGCCCATCGGGGGCGTCACCGATGCGTCCCGCCACGCCGGGGCGTAGTGTGAAGTGGGATCGCCCCAGCGCGGGGCGAGGAGAGGTGGGCGACCCGGAGGTAAACGGGATGACTGAGAAGACGAAGGCCCCGGCGCGGCGTATGTGGCTCGATCCGTTCGATGTCCTCCTGGAGCCGACCAGAAATTGGGGCCTCACCTGGCCGTTCTCCATGTGGCCGAACCGTCCGGGCAACGGTCCAGGGGCGTGGGCTCCTCCCGTCGACCTGTTCGAAAAGAACGGACACTACGTCGTGAAGGTGGAGCTTCCGGGGATGAAGAAGGAGGAGATCACCATCACGGTTGAGCCGGACGGCCTAGTGCTCGCGGGGATGCGTAAGGAAGAGAAGGAGGTCGCCGAGGAGAGCTTCCACCGGATGGAGATCACTTGCGGCTCCTTCCATCGCTTCGTGGCGCTGCCCGAGGACGCCGACCTCGCCCATGCCGAAACGGTCTACACCGATGGCGTGCCCGAGGTCACTCTGCCGAGGGTGGCACGGACCACACCAAAGGCGAAGACCCTTCCGATCGGCTGACCCGGTCGGGGCGGTGGGCGGCCCGCCGTACGATTAATCGCGATGGCCCACGCCCAGGTTCGGGAGTATCGTGAACGGAGCCTCATCGACCGACCCCCCCTCCCGCCTCTTTGGGAGAGGGTCGGGTTGAGGGCGTCCCCATCCTGCGCCCGAGCATCACGCGCCAGGTCCACCACCGGCGGCGCGACGCGAGATCATCACTTCCCCGAGATCGTCCTGGACGAGGCGGACTGGCCGAACGGCGCTACCCTGTCCGGCCGCTCTCCTCCTCCGCGCGCCGCAGCATCGCCCGCATGTAGCCGATCGTGTAGGCCGCGCCGAGACGCGGATCTTCCCCCATCTGCGGCACGTGGTCCGGGATCGCCACGCCCCGGAAGCCCGATTCGTGGAGCGCCTTCATCACGAGGTACATATCCTGGTAGCCATCGTCGACGAACGTCTCGACGAAGTGCGGCATGGGCTTGTCGACGTTGCGGAAGTGGACCTTGAACAGCTTGTTCTCGGCCGCGAAATAGCGGATCGCGGTGATCGCGTCGGTACCCCACTGGCCGGAGCCACCCTCGAGCCAGCAGCCGACGCACAGACAGCTCCCCACGTTGGGGCTGTTGGCCAGCGCGAACGCTCTTTTGTATCCCTCGAACGTGCTGAAGATGCGCGGCACGCCGCCGAGTGGCGAGATGGGCGGATCGTCGGGGTGGATGCCGATCATCACGTTCTCGTTCTCCGCGACCGGCGCCACCTGCCGGATGAAGTGCGCGAAGTTCTCCCAGACCTCGTCGTCGGTGTAGACGCGCCCGTTCGTGAGCGGCAAGTGGAATTCGGTCGTGTGCCAGCGGCCGAAGGTCGCCTTCGCCAGGTCAAACGCGCGGGCGCTCGCGCCGCCGCGCGTCGTCTCCCGGTCGGTGCTCCAGATGCC
>Ga0194132_10000908_pt1 | contig 60622 bp, 53 predicted proteins | sample TA2KigOf80mmetaG_FD_148612 | JGI IMG/M metagenome (GOLD analysis project Ga0194132, IMG submission 148612) | Freshwater microbial communities from Lake Tanganyika, Tanzania - TA2015054 Kigoma Offshore 80m | ecosystem: Environmental > Aquatic > Freshwater > Lake | place: Tanzania: Lake... | reverse complement strand
TGCTGCATCCGCAGTTCGATCAACTCCTCACGCGTGCCCTCCTCCATGGCGGCCGGACTGTGGTGGGGGGCACGGCTCCGCTCTTGCAGGCCATCCCAGCCCTCCACACGGAACCGGTCCACCAGCGTATACCCGGTCTGCCTCGATATCCCGTGTTTCCGGCACAATTCTGAAAATGACAGGTCGTTTGCCTGCCAATCTTCGATAAACTCGACCTTGCTGTCCATGCGGCTCACCTCTCGCCAGGGCATCCCCCAGCTTAACCGCTGTCCCCCGGTTACCCTTCGTTTGTGTCAACCGCCCACCGGCACACTTGTCAAGGATGTCTCCGGTTCGCACACGGCCAGAGCTTGATTCAGGCAAGCTGGGTCCGCTGACGAAGATTTCCGAGACGGTCTGTACTGGCGAGTGCAAGCCGTAGCGGCTATTTCCGCCTGAGATGCGGGGTGCCCCGGAGGAATCCCTCCATGCCACCCGAAGGACTGTCATAAGCCTCGTTGACCCGGTGTCCGCCGTAACAGAGCCGCCGCAGGATACCGCCCGGCCGCCCATACCAGCTTGCCCAACTGAGAGGTGTGTCGCCCTGGGCGTCGCGCGCCATGATATCGGCGCCGGCCCCGGTCAGGAGGTCGATCATCTCCTCGTCACAGAAGGCCGCGGCGCGGTGGAGGGGAGTCTCACCCTTGGTCCGGCAATCCCGCATGAAGGATCCGGTCTCGACACCGGGAATCGTGGCCCGGTTGGGATCTGCCTCAAAATCGAGGAGCACCCGCGCCACCAGGATGTAGCGCGGATGGGATTTCGAAGCTGCCGCGTGCAGCGGAACCTCACCGGTGTCCGCCAGCGGGAGATTGGGATCGGCGCCGCGGTCGAGCAGGTAACGGCACAGACTCCAGTGTCCGTGATAGGCGGCTGCGTTAAGGTCGAGATTCTCGCCCAGCCAGTCCAGCCGGGCTCCATTGGCCAGAAGGTGCTTTAGCGCGCTGACATCGCCGTAGTAAGCACAGTGGCCCAGGAGCTCGGGAGTGGCAGGATTGCCTGCCGCGAGATACTCGAAGACCAAGTCCGTACGGCCGTCCGCGATCTCCTCGATCACGGCACTTCCTTGACCACGGGCGGAGTGACCGGCGCGGCGGGTTCGAACAGTCCGAACGTGAAGATCGCGGTCGAGGAGGCGATCGAGACGTACTGCTTGCCGTCGACGGCGAAGGTTACCGGAGACGTGTTGATTGTCTCGCCCGTCTGGAAGTGCCAGAGCACCTTGCCGTTGCGCGCGTCGAACGCCACCAGGTGGCCGTCATCGTCGGCGGAGAAGATCACGCCGCCGGCCGTAGATAGTGTCCCCGGCCAGGCGTCCACTTTGCCCGACATCGCATATTCCCAGCGCCGCTTCCCGGTGGTTGGCTCCAGCGCGCGGAGCACGAAGCGTCCGGGACTCTCCGGATTCCGCCCCGCGCCCCCGCCCGAGAATCCCTTCATCGGTTCGGGCTCCTTGGTCGACGCCGAATAGACATCGCACTGCTCGAGCGTCATGATGTAGAACAGACCCGTGGCCGGATTGAACGAGGGCGACATCCAGTTTGTCGCGCCGCGCACCCCGGGGCAGGACACGTTGCCCGTGATGGTAGGATCTTTGCCAGCCACCAGAACCGGGCGGCCACGGTCGTCCAGCCCGCTTGCCCAGTCGACGCGGTCGACCAGCTTGGTCCCGTGGAGGTACTCGCCGGTCACCCGGTCCAGGACATAGTAGAAGCCGTTGCGGTTGCCGTACAGCATGAGCTTACGCTGCTGTCCGCGGAACGGGAGATCCACCAGCACGGGCCAAGCCTGTGCGTCCCAGTCATGGACGTCGTGCGGGGTGAACTGGAAGTACCACTTCATCTTCCCGGTATCGGCATCGATTGCGAGTACTGACGCGGAATACAGGTTGTCACCCTTCCGGTTGCCGCCGTAGAAGTCAGGCCATGGATTGCCGGTGGGCCAGTAGATCAGGTTCAACGCGGGGTCATATGTGCCGGTGAGCCACGTCGCTCCGCCGCCCCATTCGTGGAGATCGCTCCAGGTCTCCGATCCCGGCTCGCCCTTGGCTGGAATCGTGTATAGCCGCCAGTCCTCCTTTCCGGTGTTGGCGTTGATCGCCACCAGGGACCCGCGCATGCCGGTGTCCCCGCCCGCGTTGCCGACCAGCACCTTGTCCTTGACGACGAGCGGCGCGAGAGTGGCGTTCTGGCCCTTGTCCGGGTCGCCGTACTTGGTCTGCCAGAGGAGCGCGCCATTGCGGCGGTCTAGCGCCACCAAATGGACGTCCGAGGTCACGAAAAAGACCTTGTCACCCAGAACCGCGGCGCCGCGATTGACGCCGTCCTTTTTCGCCTTCGGGTCGAAGTACTCCCAGATCTGCCGTCCGGTGCGGGCGTCGAGCGCGATCACACGGTTCGTGTTGGTGATGTACATCACGCCGTTGTAGACCAGCGGATGTGTCCGGAGTCCACTCGCCTTGGGAACGTGATAAACCCATTTGGGGACGATCGAACCTGCATTGGCGGTCGAGATCTGGGTCAGCGAGCTGTGACGCTGTCCGCTGTAGCCGCCGGCATAGGTGATCCAGTTCGCGCCCGGTCCCTTCAGGATGTCTTCGTACTTGACCTGCGCGCTGAGCGCGGCGGCCACGAGCAATATTGCCAGTGCTTTCATCGCTATTTTCCTCCCTCAGCCGGACGCATGCTCTGCCGCGACAGGAACGCAACCAGATCGCGGAATTCCTCACGGGAAAGCCTGGACTTGAAGTCCTTGGGCATCGGCGACTTCTTTTCGAGCGTAATCTCGCGGAGTCCAGCGGTCGATACCATATGGAGGTTGCCTTGAGCGTCTTGGATTTGGAGCGAGTAGTTGGTCCGGTTCTTGAGCACGCCCTCGATCTTGCGCCCGGACGTGGTGACCGCGGTGACACGCCGGTAGGTCTCGTATCCGTCATTGTCGGGAGTCAGAATGTCCTCGCGGATCTGCTCCACGGGCCGGAGTCCGCCGACGTTGCTCAGATCGGGTCCGAGCATTCCGCCCTTGCCGCGGATGAGGTGGCAGTTGCCGCATCCGCCCTTGCCCCAGAAGATTGCTTCTCCGGCTTGGGGAGACCCAGGAACGTTCTGTTCGATGGCCGGGGAGTTGATCGAACGGACGAAGGCCACCAGTTGCCAGATCTTTTCGTCCTCCAGGCTCGAGCCTGGCATGTCGGCGCCGGGAACGCCGCGTTTGATGGTTTTGAAGATTCCGTCGTCGTCCAGGGTGTGCCAGACGGCGCGGTTGCGGAGCTTGGGTCCGCGTCCGCCTTCGCCGCTGGTCCCATGGCATCCGGCGCAACCGGCGCCAAACAGCTTTTGACCTGCCGCGATCGCTTCAGGATTTCCGATGGCCGGGTTCTTTGGCTTTTCAGGCTCGGCGGCTGGAAGCAGAAGCGCGCCGGTGGTGAGGATGAGGAAGGTTTGCCGCCACATATGCGATTGGGATTGACACTATGATGCCACACCGCGCCGGATTCGGCCTGCTTGCCACCGCCGCTGCGGCAGCCGCCGGATGGTATTTTTGGCAGGCGCGCGATGTTCCGCATTTCGGCTTTTTGCTCGATGACGCGATCTACTTCTCGTCGGCCAAGGCCTGGGCCCAGGGGGACGGCCACAAAATTCCGGGCCTTCCCGGGGAGCCGTGGCAGACTAAATATCCTTTCGGATATCCGTGGCTGCTGCAATGGATCTGGCGCGCGTGGCCGGAGTTTCCTGCGAATCTGGCTTTGGCCGCGGTGGTGGGGGCGGTGTTATACGCGGTGCAGTCCGCCGTCACCGCTCAGTGGAACCGCTGGATCGCGGCCGCCGCCGCCGTTAACCCGGTCTCGCTGTTCTACGGCGCGAGCCTCATGTCGGAGACCGCTGGAATGTGCGTATTGATGGCCGTGTTCGCGCTGTCGGCTCGATTTCCGGCAGTGGCGGGCGCCGTGGCGGGACTCGCGGTGTTGATCCGGTCGGCTTCGCTGGGGCTGCTGGTGGCCGGGCCGGTGTGGTACTTATTCCAGCGCAGGTGGCGGGATGCGGCGCGGTTTACGGTGTCGATGCTGCCCGCGGTCCTGCTGTGGCAATGGTGGAGCGGTGCTCGAAACCCCCGGGATCCGTCGATCCAGATGAGCTTCTACACGGACTATTCCGGCTACCTCGCGGCGAGTTTCGATCCTGCGGGAATTCTGGGAGTCGTGCAATCGAACCTTGAGACGGCCTTGCTCTCCGCGGGGAGTCTGCTGTGGTTTGACGCGGGAGACTCGATCACAGTGTCCTACCGGAAGACCATGCTGGCGCTCCTGGCCGTGTACGGAATCGTCCGATGGACACAGCGGGAAGGACTCAGCTTGTACACAGTGTTCGCCGCAGTCTATTTGGCAATGCTGCTGCCCTGGAACTTTTCTCCGAATGAACGGTTCCTGCTGCCACTTCTACCGCTTCTGCTGCGGGGGATCTGGGAGTGCGGAGAGGCGGTCGCGCGGGCGATGCTTGGTCTGTGGCGCCGGGCGGGGGTGGCCGACCGGGTTGTTTCCGGAGCAGTCCTTGGTGGGATGGCGGCTGCCGGATGCTTTTGGGCGGCAGGCACGGCGGAGTCATTGACCGGGTACTTTCCGTCGATCCTCGCCCAGCAGCGGGAACGGGGCCGGATCCAGCAGAATGCGCTCGATTGGGCCAGGACCCGGCTTCCGCAAGACGCCATCGCGGTTGCCTACCAGGAGAGCCGGTTCGCACTATTCACCGGACGCCACGCGATCGGGATGCCGCTGCCGCCGCAGCTCGGTTATGCACGGAAGCCGGATCCCGTCCAGGCCTATTTCTCGCAAGTCAAAGAGACCGCCCGGCGTCACGGAGCCCGCTACCTGTACATGACGCCATGGGACTACGAACTCGACCTTCGCGACGGCGAGCGCATTGCCTGGTCAAGGCGCATTACGGAGGACCCGCGCTGGCGCCTGTTGCACGAGTCCGCCGGGATCCGGATCTTCGAGCTATTGCCCTAACTTGATCTTCACCGCTTTGCTCTGCACGGTGGTGCCGGCATGCACGACCACGTCGGCTTCCTCGCCCTGGATCCCATCGGGCACCACTGCAACGATGCTCGAACTGGACACTGACTCAATCAGTGCGAAGCGGTCGGCCACCCGGACCGAGATTCCAGCCACTTGCGTCGGGAGCGGGCCGCCGGGCAACAGGGGAGAACCTGTCCCGTCGCGATGAGCCAGATCGGTCCCGAAAATCGTGAACTTCTGGCCCGGCCGGAACGTCGCATCGGTGGCGCCATTCTCGTCCCGCACGCCCTCAACGTTAGCGGCGACTGCCACGCGGAGCCCGCCCGCGATCAAGACGGAAAGATTACCCGTCTTTACGAGCACCGGATAGGGTCCGGGCTCAGCTCCGGCCGCGATCTTGAGGCCCTGAAGCGCGATTCTGGCCGCACCGGGGAAGGTGGCCGGCGCACCCTCGAGTTCACCCAAGAGGGGGGAAATCTCCATCGTTGCCGGGCCCTCGGCGTTGTTCCGGGACACGCCGAACACCACGCTTTGGCCGCGGGCGAAGGTGACCGCTGCGTAGCCAAGGTAGGTATCCACGTTCACGTAGCCGACCGTCCGGACCGACAGCGCGCCTCCTTCTCCGATGCCGAAGTCGGTACCCGTCCGGGTCTGCCCGGCGGAAACGGAAATCGTCTCAGGTCCGGACGCCTTGCCGCCGTCGGAGGTCCAGAACCAAGGGGCGAAAGAGGCCCGGTCGGGCACCGGGATCACGGCCAGCGTGACTTCCCCGGGCGGGACTGGCAGGGTGTAGGTTCCATCCTGCGCGGTACTGGCGCCTTGAACGATTCGGCCTGAGCTGTCCACGGCAAGCACGATGGCGAGCGGATGGGGCTCGCCGCCGCGCCGGACGGTTCCGGTGATGCGCCCAACCTCGACCGGCAACTCCGGATAGGCAGACGCAACCGTGTAGATATCGTCGCGGGACAGCTCGCGGACTGGGAAGAAGGGTTCCGCGCCCGGAATGTCGACTTCGAGACCCGCCTGCATCACTGAGTCGAGGATCGGCGAGTGGTCGAGTCCGATCGCGTGGCCGATCTCGTGGAGCGCTGTGAGTCCAATGTCGTGGGTCCCCCGCAATCCGGAGGCCGAATGCTTCTTGTACGGATTGAAAGCGATGCTGACGCCCACGACCCGGCCATCGGGCAGATACCAGTGAACGGCGCAGGCAACGAAGTTGGCACGGTCGCAGATGCCCTGGTCGAAAAGGGAGGGGTCCACGAAGGTGATGATCGAATCGCCCGGCTGAATCGTTGTCTGATCGGTGAGCTCCAGATTGATTGTGAGGCGGTTTGTTTCCGCCCATGCGCGCGCCGCGGCTGCGACCGCTGTGTGAACGTTGCCGGCTGAATCACGGGGATCCACACCAGAATCCCCACCGGCCAAGTGCACCGTCCGGCTCAGTTTAAACGTAATCGCCGTGCCGCTCAGCCGCAGCGGCTGTCCAGTGACCCTGTTCCTCAACAGCGAACCGCCCTCAAGCGCCGCTGCCAGGATCACCGCCGGCAAAAAACGTACAAGCATCTACTTCCTTCTCCCTCTTCACCAGAGTCTGCGGCAATCCGCCCTTGCGCGGATCATTGCGGAGCGTTTCTTTTCCGAAGCCATGATAATCATCGGCCCCATAGCCAATGGTATGATGTTTGTTTTACGGAGGCCGCATGATGATCACGCGCAGACGATTCTCATCGATCGCTTTAGGCGCCACCGCTACAGCTACTAGTACTTTCGCGCAGATCAATTCGAAAGTCAACGGCGTGCGCCTGGGAGCGCAGTCGTATTCGTTTCGCGATATGGACCTCGACGCTGCCCTCCAGGCAATGAAGGAGATTGGGATCGGCACGGTGGAGATGTTCAGCGGACACGTTGAACCCAAAGGACTTCGGGGTGAGGCGCTGACCAAGTGGCGGCTCGAAACGCCCCTTTCGGTCTTCAAAAAAGTCCGGAAGAAATACGACGCTGCCGGAATCGAACTCTACGCCTACAACTACAGCTTTCGCGATAATTTTACATCCGAGGAGATTGAACAGGGGTTCAAAATGGCCCGTGCGATGGGCGTCAAGGTGATCACGGCTTCCTCGAACGTCTCGACCGCCAAAAAGATCGATCCGTTTGCCGCCAAGTACAAGATCCGGGTGGGGATGCACAACCACTCACGGATCCACGACAACGAGTTCGCCACACCGGACGACTTCGCCCGTGCCATGAACGGCACGTCGGAGTACATCTGCGTGAACCTGGACATCGGCCACTTCACCGCAGCCAACTTCGATCCGGTGGACTACCTCACCGAGAACCACGCCAAGATCGTGACGCTCCACATCAAGGACCGCAAAAAGAACCAGGGCCCCAACACCGAGTTCGGCCAGGGCGACACGCCGATCAAGCAGGTGCTTGCAGTGCTGCGCGAGAAGAAGCTGAGCATTCCGGCCAACATCGAGTACGAGTACAAGGGCGCCGACACCACGGCCGAAGTGCGGAAGTGCTTCGAGTACTGCCGCAAAGCGCTATCCTGATCTGTTGAGGCTCCCCGGGCGGCTCTTCCTCACGAACCTTGTCGAGCGGCGTGCGCTGCTCTACCAAATGGTCCGCCGCGACTTCGAGCAGCGTTACGTTGGCTCGGCGGCCGGTTGGCTGTGGGGATTCGTGCATCCGGTGGTGATGATCGCCTGCTGGACCTTCGTGTTCCAGTTCTGCGCCAAGATCCAGTTGCCAAAGGGCGAAGTCACACAGAACTACACCCTCTTCCTGCTCGCGGGCTATCTGCCCTGGTTCCTTTTCAATGAAACGGTGATGCGGTCGTCGACTTCCATGGTCGACCACGCCAACCTGATCACCAAGACGATCTTTCCGTCCGAGCTGATTCCGGTCTCCCTCTTCTTTTCCTCGCTGCTCAACCACCTGATCACGTTGACGCTGCTGCTCGGCGCAACCGCTCTCGTGCTCAATCACTGGAGCTGGAACCTGGCGCTGCTCCCGGGCTACGTGCTGCTGACGGGGCTGTTCGCGGTGGGGGTGGGCTGGGTGGTGTCCGCGCTCCAGGTCTACCTTCGCGACGTGGCCCAGGCGATGACGGTTTTCCTGCAAGTCTGGTTCTGGATGACCCCGATCTTCGTGTACGATGGCGACTATCCGGAGCGGTTCCAGTTCCTGCTCGACTACAATCCGATGGCCTTCCTGGTGCGCGCCTACCGTGATACGATTCTCTCGTCGCGCCCGCCGGACCTTGAGGAATCCATCATCCTGCTCGGATGGAGCCTCAGCGCGTTCATTCTGGGAGGGCTTGTTTTCCGCCACCTGAAAAGGGGCTTCGCCGACGTACTCTGACGAAAATGCTGAACCGCCGACATTTCCTCCACACCGCCGCCGCGCCGTTGCTGGCCCAGCGCAACCGTAAGCAGGCCGCCGCGCCCACGCGTCCGAACATCCTGCTGATCCTGGCCGACGACCTTGCCGCCTGGATGCTTGGCTGCTACGGCAACCGCGAGATCCGCACACCGAACATCGATCTGCTCGCCCGCGCGGGCACGCGTTTCGCGAACAACTTCGTTGTGACGCCGATCTGCTCGGCGAGCCGCGCGACGCTGTTCACCGGCCGGGTTCCACGGCAGCACGGGATCCACGACTTCCTCACGCCGAGGCCGGTCGATTCGCCTCCGCAGGGGCAGAAGGAGCCTCCCGCCTCATTCGCCAAGGAGACCATGATCTCAGACGTCCTGGCTGGGGCCGGCTACAACTGCGGATACGTGGGCAAGTGGCACATGGGAGGGGACACCAAGCCGGGCCATGGGTATTCCTATGCCTACACGTTTGATGGCGGCAGCAGTCCCTACCAGGATCCGGTGATGTACCTCAATGGGGAGCAGAAGAAAGAGTCCGGCTATCTGACAGAGATCACAACGCGGGGCGCGCTCAGCTTCCTCGACCAGCAGCAGGCGGGAAAGCCGTTCTTCCTGACCGCGAGCTATTTCAATCCGCACACGCCCTACACCGGACATCCGCAGAAGTACTACGACATGTACCAGAACACCAACTTCGAAACGGTGGGCTGGGAGACACCGGCGCCGAACGCGCTTCGGGAAAAGGATCTGCTGAAGGACACGGTCGGGAATCTGCGCAAGTGTGCGGCCTCAACCACGGCTCTCGACGACCAGATCCCGGCGCTGTTGCGGAAGCTCAACGAGAAGGGGCTCCGCGACAACACGCTGATCGTGTTCACGGGCGACAACGGATTCCTGCTTGGACGCCACGGGCTGTGGAGCAAAGGCTTGGCGTCGGATCCGATTAACATGTACGAGGAAGTGATGCAGGTCCCGATGATTTGGGCCTGGCAGGGCAAGACGCCGGTGGAGGCGGTCCGGCCGGAATTGGTCAGCTTCTACGACCTGGTTCCGTCGCTGTGCGATGTGGCGGACGTGGATCCCCCGGACCGGAACCTGTGCGGCCGGAGCTACTGGCCGATCGCTTCGGGCCGGGGACTCGATCGCCGGGACGTGTGGCCTGGAACCGTGTTCGGACACTTCCGCAATACGGAAATGGCGCGGGACCGTTATTACAAGCTCGTCGTGCGGGATGGCGGGAAGGGTCCGGGAGAGTTCTATGACCTGCGGACGGATCCGAGGGAGAAGAAGAACGAGTACGAGAACGCGGCGTATTTGACGGTCCGGGAGAGGCTGGGTAAGGAACTGGCGGCTTGGCGGGCGAAGTACGTCTGAGGGCGGCTTGGTTCATGCCGGTGACATCTTAACACCGGGCGCGCCATCGACCTCGGGGAACAACTCAAGCTGATCCTCAGCCTGCCACGGCGCGGTCTCCCGCGTCGAGGGCTCACGCACAAAGCCGAATCTCTCCCGCGCCCGTTCGAAGCGGCGTGCGATCAGGTCCGGATAGGCGCCGTGCAGGAATGCTCCCTTTGCGAACCGTGCTCTGTAGCGGCCGGCCAAATGGGGGAACTCCGCGTCGAGAAACGGCAGAAACACCCGCGCCGCGGACTCTCTCAGGAAAAGCGTGTTTCCGGCGAGAAACCGCGCCCCTGCCTCCTTCGCCGCCTGGGCAAGCGCCGAAATCCCGGCGTCACTGTCATTGATCAACGGCAGCACCGGACAGCAGAATACGCCCGTCTCGATCCCCGCCTCGGCAAGCTTCCGGACCGCGCCGAGCCTCAGATCCGGGCGTGGCGCGCGAGGCTCGATCTTGCGGGCGAGTCCGGCGTCGATTGCCGTTATGGTGACGTGCACGGTGAGTTGGTTGGTCCGCGCGACCGACTGCAGGAGATCTAAGTCGCGCAGGACCAGATCGCTCTTGGTCGTAATCCCCAGCCGGTATCCATGGCGCGCCGCGAAGACCTCCAGCAGCGACCGGGTGAGCCCGTAGCGCCGCTCGGCGGGTTGATAGGGATCGGTCGCGGTCCCGATCGCGATGCGGTCGCCGCGCCTGACCCGCCGCAGCTCCTTGGCGAAGGCCGCTGGATTCCACTGTTTGGCGAAGATCAGTTGCTCGAACGCCATGGGATCGCGCAGCTCCATGAACTCGTGCGTGTAACGCGCGTAGCAATACTTACATCCGATCTCGCAGCCGCGGTAAGGATTGATGGTCCACTCAAAGAACGGAGTGTGCGGAGGCGCGCGGTTGAGCAAGCTGTAGGAGCCGAGCTGGCGGTACTCGGCGGTCCGCTTGGTTTCGAGCGGCGGGGCCTGGTGAGCCAGTTTGGCGATCCCGATCAAATTCTGCTCCACAGGCTGCATTTTCGCTTTTTATTCGCCTGTTGTCAAGAAGCGCTATACTGGCGTGGTGATCAGCCGCCGGGCCCTTCTCGCCGCCTTCGCCAGTGGAGCGCCTCAACCCGAGTTCGCCTTCCGGCTTCGGGGACCATCCGGCAATTTTGGAGCGCCAAGCAAGACCGCTCTGATGAGTACCCGGGGCGGGGAATTCAAGGTCCTCGACTTCGGTCGTCCGGATCACACCGGATGGGGTGTCTACGGCCGGTTCCCGGACGGCAGGCTGCTGCTGATGAGCATCGAGATGAATGAGGATTGGAAAACGCAGCCGTTCCAGATCTTCTACCCGCGGAGCCGGACGCATCTGTGGACGTATGACTTGAAGTCTGGCCGGTTGACCGAGATCGCTCACAAGCAGCGGTTGGGTCCGTTCTATCAGCCAGCGGCCATCCTGCCAGGCGGGGACCGGCTTTTGGCCACCGTCGTCCTGGACGGCAAGGAGGTTCTGCATCAGATTGAGCTTGATGGGCGGAATCCGCGCGCGCTGACAGGAAAGGGCGAGTACGTCTACGGGGTCGCGTTGAGCCCGGATGGGAAGCGGATCGCGTTCCACGCCAACTACCGGATTGGGGTGATGAACACGGACGGCTCGGGGCGGGTGGAGGCCGCCGCGGCGCCGGGAATGCTCCATTTCGGACCGCAGTGGAGCCCGGATGGCCAGTGGTTGTGCTACCAGGTGTGCGATTCGAAGAACGACCCGGGCCATGACTGGTCCGACGTGTGGATCGTCCGGCCGGACGGGCGCGGCCAGCGCGGGCTGACCAGCGGCTATGCGGCTTGGTTCGCGGCGTCGTTCGGAAGGCGGGAGAATCCGGGCAGCGGGTCGAATGTCCCGCGCTGGTCTCCGGACGGCCGCGAGATTCTGTTCAACCGGAGGACGCCGGGCGCGCGTCCACCGTGGAAGTATCAGGTGGGCCGCCCGGACCGCGACCATTTCAACCGTGAATTGCTCCCGGAGCAGGCCACCGGCGGGACCTGGCTGTGCGCGGTGAATCCGGCCACGGGTGAGCAGCGGGAGGTGACCGCGCCGGGAGAAGGCCGGTGGGACTTCCGTGGCGAGTGGTCGGCGGACGGGAAGCGGATCCTTTTCTGCCGGGCGGGGGTGGGGGAGAATCCGGGTCTGTGGATTGTAGGGAGGGATGGGTCCGGCGAGCGGATGCTGACGATGGGGGTCAACGGGCAGGGGGCGGATCATCCGAGGTGGCTGTGACGGCCTAACAAGGTGCCAAATACACCTTGCTGTCGTGGTGGATCAGAACGAGGCTCCGGTGTCGATACCGGCCACTACCCGGACGCGATCCTTCCCCGGACGAAGCAGGACCGGCAGAGTGATCCGGTCGCTGGCGTTCGCGTAGTCGTGTTCGTGGGCGAACTCGATCCGATGCAATCTACCAGCCGCCAAAAGGAATATCCCTGTCTCTCGGAATCCGCGCGAAAAGCGGGTCGTCGACGCCTGCGGCCCGCGCCGCGTCTCTGACTTCCACCAGGTCTTCCCCATGCGCCACCAGCCGGGATCCATCCAGCGCAACTCCTCGTCCGGTCTTCCACGGGTTCGCGGGACAACCAGCCCGTTGATTGTCTTTCAGCGGGAGGGGTTCAAGGGGGCGCAGGACACCCTGTTCGTAAACTGCCTCGACCTGACGCGGCATCGTCGCAGTTTAGCCCGAACTCGCTGTCCACGTACCCGGTCGTCGGCCCGTGCTACCCTCTCCCTTTATGCGTTTGACATGCTGCCTCGCCGCATCCGCATGGATCGCTTCGGCGCAGAGCCCGCCGTTCGAGGATCTTCTGAAGCTAGCCAAGTCCGGGAGTCCCGAGTTGAAGCCGGCACTCGACGCCGGACGCGTCGCCAAAGGGACCGCCTCGGCCAGCCAGGGTCCGGACTTTCTTTTCGTTGTCGACGCCGCGGCCAAACCCACCCTGCTCCTGAACGATTCCCCTGGACCCGTGATGCGCAAGGCCAAGGCCGGATACTGGTGGACGACGGCCAAGCTCCAGACGGGCCGCACCCACAACTACAGCTACATGGTCGACGGCAAGCCGTTCGGGGGCGCGACCGACGTCCCCGCGTGGGGTCCGTACTCGTATCCGAAAGCTGGCGTCCCGCAGGGCAAGCTCGACGGCAAGCATGTCCACACGAGCAAGATCTATGAGGGGATGAAGAGCGACTACTGGATCTACGTCCCAGCGCAGTACAACCCTTCAACTCCGGCTGCGGTGATGGTCTGGCAGGACGGCGAGGTGCTGGTGAACCGCGAACTGCCCTCGCGCGCGCAGGTCGTTTTCGACAATCTGACGCATGAGAAGAAAATCCCGGTGATCATCCAGGTGCTCGTATCGCCGGGCCTGGTGGCCCAGCAGCGCATGCGGAGCATCGAGTACGACACGATGGATGACCGCTATCCGCGGTTCCTGCGTGACGAGATCCTGGCGGAAGTCGCCAAGAAGTACAACCTGCGTACCGACGGCTACAGCCGCGCTATCGCGGGGGATTCCTCCGGCGGGATCTGTGCGTTCAATGCAGCCTACACCCATCCGGAACTGTTCACCCGCGTGTTGAGCCGGATCGGCAGCTTCACTTCGATCCAGTGGCAGCCTGGCGTGCTCGACGGCGGCAATGTGTATCCGTATAAGATCCGCAAGGACACCAAGCGCAACATCCGGGTTTGGCTGCAGGACGGCTACGGCGATCTGGAGAACAACCACGGAAGCTGGCCCGGTACCAACCTGGCCATGGCCAATTCGCTCAAGCTCCGCGAATACGATTTCAAGATGGTGTGGGGCAACGGGACCCACTCGCGCAACGGCGGCCACGCCGAGCTGCCGGAAGAGATGATCTGGCTGTGGCGCGACTATGATCCGGCGAAGACGAGCCAGGAGTTCACCATGGATCCGGCGGAGAAGAGCCGGCCGTTCTTCCGGATTAAGGAACTGAACCGGACCGAATGAGTCAGCCGCCCGCGTTGATTGAGTACCGGAACGTCGTCGTCCGGCGGAAGGGCCGCGCCGTGCTGGATGGGTTGAACTTCTCGATCGGATCTGGAGAGAACGTCGCAATCCTGGGGCCCAACGGCTGCGGCAAGTCGACCATGATCAAGACGATCACCCGCGAGCTATACCCGGATCCGGCAGCGCCCGATTCCTCGCTCAAGATCCTTGGCCGCGACCGGTGGAACATCTTCGAGCTGCGGCCGATGCTGGGGATCGTGTCCTATGACATGGTCCAGCTCTGCACGAAGAACTATCCGGCGATGGAGATCGTGCTGTCCGGCTTCCACAGCTCGATCGGCATCTGGCCGAACCACGTGGTGACGGAGGAGATGGAGGCGCGCGCGCGGGAAGTGTTCGGCCTGCTTGAAATCGAGCACCTGGCGGAACGCCCAGTGGATGAGTTGTCCTCCGGGGAGGCCCGCCGCGTGGTGATCGGCCGCGCGCTGGTCCATAAGCCGAAATCGCTGATCCTCGACGAGCCAACCAACAGCCTGGACCTGCATGCGGTTCACGAGCTGCGGGACCTGATGCGGCGGATCATCGCTCAGGGCACAAGCGTGATCCTGGTCACGCACCATCTGCAGGACATCATCCCTGAGATGCGGCGCGTGATCCTGCTCAAGGCGGGAAAGGTGTTCGCCGACGGGCCGAAGGAGCGGGTACTGTCGTCTGAGGCCTTGTCGGGGCTGTTCGAAACGCCGGTCGACGTGGAACGGCGCGACGGCTACTTCCACGCCTGGTAATGCTCGCACTGGTGGTGGCGCTTCAGGTCCAGGTGGGCGACGTGGACTTGTTCTGGCGGGAGTTTCAGGCAGCAGGGCGGGATCCGCAGCAGACCCAGGTTCGCTATTATGCGAAGGCTTCGCCAGCCTGGAAGCAGTATCTGGCGGCGGCAGGACACCCGGAATATTTCGTCCAGGCGCTCAAGATGTACCCGCGATTCTACGCGTCGGCTGAGCCGGGATCGCGGCGTGCGGCCGCCATGACGGACGCGATTGAAGCGGCCCTGCGGCGGTTCCGCGATCTGTACCCCTCGGATCCCGTGCCGGTGACATTGGGAATGGGACGCGCGAGCCTGGCCGGCCGGGCTACGGCAGGCCGGGTCTTCCTTTCCGCCGAAATGTTCTCCCGCGGGCCGGAGACAGACATGACCGGTCTGACCCGATGGCACCATTGGGCGTTGGCGCCTCCGGAACGGATCGTAGCGGCGGCGGTGCATGAAGCCGTCCACCTCCATCAGGTGGAAGTGAACGAACCCGCGCTAGCCGTCGCCTGCCTGCGCGAGGGCGCGGCCGATTGGATCGCCGAGCGGATCACCGGCGCCTCCACCAAGCCCGAGACCGCTGCGTGGTGCCGCCCGCGCCGGAAGGAGATCTTCCGGAGGCTCGCCGCCTCCTCGCCGATGCTTTATGAAGGCTGGCTCTATAGCGGCGAGATGCAAGAAGGCGGCCCGCCGCCGGACATGGGCTACTGGGCGGGATCGGAAATCGTGGCAAGCTACTACCGCCGGGCAAAGGACAAAGCCGCCGCGATGCGGGATATCGTCGAGATGCGGGATCCGCGCAAGATCATTCTGGAGTCGGACTACCGGTGGATGCTGAAACGCCGCTCACGGTAGCGTCACGCTCTTGAGCGCAGCCCCGCCCGGCGTTGCGCCGTAGATGTCGATCTTGGCGTTGGATGGACCCGCTTCCAGCACCATGAATCCATGCTCGGACTGGTAGAACTCCGCCTCAGTCTTCTCCCTGTCCCTCAGCTTCCGCCCGCCCCCTCCGATCACCGGATAGTGGATCCCGTCGACGCGCCGGTATTGAAGGTCATGGTCGTGGCCGGAGATGTAGACCTGCACTCCGTGTCTCTTCAGGATGGGGACGAGCTTCTCGCGCATCTCCCGGACGCGGCCTTGATTGTGGTGCTCGCCGTCCGTGTACGCAGGATGGTGGCCGTAAACCACTTTCCACCGCGCCGAGGCGTGCCGGGTAAGCTGTGCTTCCAGCCATTGCCGCGGCGGATCCTTCCAGGACCCCGGAAAGTGAAATGGCGCGCGGTACTCGGAGCTATCGGTGTCCGTATCGAGCGCGAAGAACCGGACTGGTCCAGCGGCGAAGGTGTAGTAGTCGCAAGGCATCTTCCACGTCTGGCTGCATTCGCCCGGAAACGCGCCCGTGCACTGGCTTGTGTAGTCGATCTGGGCCTGCTCCTTGCCGCGGTAGTCATGGTTGCCAAGCGTCGGGTAGAACGGGATCTTGAGCTTCTGGCCGTAGTCCTTTTCCCAAATGTCGAGCCAGTAGCGGGAGTCGCGCACGCTGCTGACGCCGCTTCGGTAGAAGTTGTCCCCAAGTGTCAGGCCGAGTTGCAACGCGCGGCTGGCGTGGACGGCGGCAATCCTCGCGGCGACGCCTTCCTGCGCACGTTGATTCTTCGGGTCGCCGAAGTCCCCGAACGCCACGACGCGGACCGAGGCCAGCCCGGGTGTGACATCGCCCAGGTCGCGGTCTGGGCCGAGTGTGCATGGCGCCGCGGCTTGGATCATGCGGGCGGCGAGCAGAACCGATGTGAGTAGGCGCATGGCGTCTACGGTACCACAGCGGCACTTTCACCAAAACTTTACACCGTATGCAACACATCCCAGGCGTGAGGCGTCAAGATTGATGACAGCAGAGTGATCCCAATCACCCGTTTTTTACGCTTATAGAAGTGGAGGCCGAAATCATGAGCATATCCGCAGCCAGGCAGCCAGGATCGCCACTCTTCGCAGGGCGCCGCGCGCCTGCCGGAATCTCGCCGGACCCGGTTCGGGTCAACTACACCGGCCTCGACTTTGATGCAGCGATGGAATGGGTCCGCGCGCGATCGGAGGGCGGCGCGGACGGAATCTTCGGGCCCGGAAGCGCGATGTGGATGGTCATGCGCGAGCCGGCTGTTGAAGCGAACCTGCTTGCGCCGTTGACGATCCTTCATCTCTCACACCCGGGCGCGGGTGGAGACCGGGACTGGGTGCGGAGGACGCTCGAGGACATCCGCCAGATTCTGTTCAGCGGCATGGACGGCGCAGCCGCAGCCGCGCGCCGGGTCCGCGAGCAGGGCGGCGGGACCGTGCGCCTGAAGTGGCTGCTATCGGCGCTCACCGTTGTGAGTGTGCGGCAATTCGAGAAGGGCGCGCGGCGGTTCCGCGGCAACGAACTCGCCCGGTATTACGAGGACATCAAGAAGCTCGGCGTGGCCATCGGAATTCCGTACCAGGAGTGGCCCGCGTTCTGGAGCGGACTGTTGGATGGATTCCTTGGGGCGATCGAGAATGAGGCGCTCGAAACCAGCGAGGCAGCGCGTGAGCTGGTTCACTCGTTGATGAAGCGCGGCCCTACGCCGCTGGGTTTCCTGCCGGGCGAGATCCTGAAGATGTACGGGGTCCGCTGGGACCTGGCAGCGCGCCTCCGTTTCGAGATGGCGGTGCTGGCCGGACGCATGAGCGGATTTCGCGCGAGTCTGACAACTCCATAGCCGCCGGCCGGCATTCGGTACAATGCCGGAATGATCCGGTTGTCCGCATTCATCCTTGCCACTGGGTTGGTCCATGCCCAGACTTATGACCTGCTGCTCAAGGGCGGCCATGTCATCGATCCCAGGAACAACATTGACGGACCGCGCGATGTTGCGATCTCCGGACGGACGATCGCCCGCGTGGCCGCCGACATTCCAGCATCGCAAGCCCGGCGCGTGGCCAACGTCAGCGGACTTTACGTCACGCCCGGACTCATCGACATCCACGTCCACGTGTACACCGGCACGGGTAACCGCGACCTCACCGGCGACCAGAGCGTCTATCCCGACGGCTTCACCTTCGAGTCCGGCGTGACCACCGTTGTCGATGCGGGCACCTCCGGGTTTCGCAATTTCCCCGACTTCAAGCAGCGCGTCATCGACCGGTCCCAGACGCGGGTCCTGGCGCTGATCAACATCGCGGCGAACGGCATGCAGGGCGAGAACGAGCACGACGCATCGGACATGAAGCCGGAGCCGCTGGCCGAGATGGCCAAGCAGCACCCGCAGATCGTGGTGGGTGTAAAGACGGCGCACTACCGCCACAAAGACTGGACCGCGGTCGAAAACGCCGTCAAAGCGGGGACTCTCGCCGACATTCCGGTGATGGTCGACTTCGGATCGAACCATCCGGAGCGGCCCATCCGCGCGCTGTTCATGGAGAAGCTCCGGCCGGGCGACATTTACACACACGCGTTCTCCGGACTGCGCGACGAACTGCTGCCAGACGGCAAGATCAATCCGGCGATGTTCGAGGGCCGGAAGCGGGGCATCATCTTCGACATGGGACACGGATCGGGCAGCTTCGCCTGGAACGTGGCCAGCGCGGCGTTCCAGCAGAACTTTCCGCCGGATACGATTTCCTCCGATCTCCACACCGGGTCGATGAACGGGGGCATGAAGGACATGACCAACATGATGTCGAAGATCCGGTCGGAGGGCGTGCCGCTGAAGGAGGTGGTGCGGATGTCGAGCTGGCGTGCGGCGCAGGTGATCAAGCGTCCGCAGTATGGAAACTTGAGCGAAGGCGCGGGAGCCGACATCGCCGTGCTGCGCGAGATCGACGGCAAGTTCGGCTACCTGGATGTCCGGCTCGCGCGCAAGGAGGGAACCAAGAAGATCCTGTGCGAGATGACGGTCCGCGATGGCCGCGTGGTGTACGACCTGAACGGACTCGCGAGCCTCGAGTGGCGTGACTACTACCGCAACGAGCCGGGCCGAGGCGGCCGCAAGAAGTGACACCGGACGACTTCCGCCGTATCGCCCTGAGCTTTGAGGGCGTCGAAGAGAGCTCGCACATGGGCGCCGTGGATTTCCGCGTCCGCGGCCGGATCTTTGCCACGCTCGCTTCGGTGAAGCAGGGCTACGGGAACCTTGTGCTGACCCCGGATCAGCAGGCCAGCTTTATCGCGGACATGCCGGAGGTGTTCCTCGCGATCCACGGCGGATGGGGCCGGATGGGGATGACGCATATCCGGCTGGCTGAAGCGAGCGAAGAGGTCCTGACCGGCGCGTTGCGGACGGCCTGGAAGGGACGGGTGGAGAAGAACGCCGCCGCGGCGAAGGGGAAGAAACGGCCGCGGTGAGCTGAGTCTCAGAACGCGATCTTGAGAGCCAACTGCAGAATTCTCGGCGCACCGGCCGTCTGGATCCGCCCGAATAGCGGAGACGCGAGCGAGGCCACCGGGCCTCCGAGGTTGGTGTGGTTGATGAAGTTGAAAGCCTCAAACCGGAACTCCGCGCGGACCCGCTCGGTCACCGGGATCCCCTTGACCAATCCAAAGTCCCACACGAACGCCCCGGGAGCCTTGAGAGCATTCCGGCCGCTGTTTCCGAACGTTCCCGCGGCGTTTTGGACATAGGCCGCTGTATTGAACCAGCTCTGAATCTGATCCGCGCCGGCAGGCCGTCCGGACTGGGCCGAAATCTGGTCGGCCAGATCGTTCACTCCCGAGTTCGTTGTGGGGCCGGACTGGGCGTTGTCGCGGCCGCTCTGAACCGAGAATGGGAATCCGCCGCGAATGCTGAAGATGCTGTTCACCTGCCAGTGGTTGATGATCCGCCCGGCGATGCCTTGAAGGGAAACGATCTTTGGAACATCATACAGAAACGAAATGTTGCCGACGTGAGCGATGTCGAAGTCGCATCGTCCGTAGTCGCGGTTGGGATTGAGCTTATTGATCACTGAAACGCCGCCAATGGTCCCGGAATTGTTGTCCAGGCACTTGGAAAATACATAGTTCCCCAACACGCTGAGTCCTGCCGCTGCGCGCTTGGTGACGTTGAATTGCGCGGAGTGGTAGTTGGAAAATTGGAACGCCCGGACCATTTGCAGCGACGCGATGCCCGCGAATGGCCGCCGCGCGTTCACGTTGGCGGCGGATGCACCAGGACCGAACAAGGCGGGATTGCCCTCCGTGGAACTGGTCCCTTTGATCATGTGGTTGCCGACGTAGGCGGCGGAAACCCCGAGGTCCGGGCGGAGCTGGCGTTCGACAGTAAAGTTCCACGTTTGCACGTAGCTTGCCGGGGTGTCCGGCTCAAGACCGGATGTGGAGCTCGGCCGCGGGAACCGGTAGGTCTTCAACTCGTCGGGGCTGGTGGGCGGCTTCCAGGTGAGGAAGGGGTTCCCGCCTGGGTAGCCCTGGTAGGGATCGGCGGTGCTGGGAGGGTTTGCGATCTGGATGACGAGGCCGCGGAACGTGGCTGTGTTTCCAGAGAACCGTTGGATGTTCATGCCGACCGGACGGTAGAAGATTCCGTATGCGCCGCGGACGATGGTCTGGCCTGTTCCGGTCACGTCCCAGGCGAAGCCCACGCGGGGAGCGAGATTGTTCCAGTCCTCGCGGAGGATCGACCGCCGGAGGCCAGGGTCGCCCGAGAAGACGAGTCCCAGGGGAGCATCCGGCGCGACTTGCGACTGCACCCCCGGAAGGAAGCCGACCTGTGGCGCGGCATCATCGATCGGAGGCAGCCAAGGTTCCCAGCGGAGACCGAGATTCAGGGTCAGCCGCGAGTGGATCCGCCAGTCGTCCTGGATCCAGGGCAGCCAGTGGATCTCGCGGATGTCCTGCGGCGAGGCTCCCTGCTGGGCGAACTGGAAAGGCAGGCCGATCAGGAAGTCGGCGAACGAATCTCCGGAATTGGGGATATTCGCAGCGGCAGTGCGGGATCCGTTGTAGGTCCAGCCGCCTTGCGCCTGGGCGGGAGTGAGCGCGTATTCACCGTTGCGGCGGACATCGGCTCCGTATTGGAGCGCGTGGCGGCCGCGGTTCCAGTTAAACCGGCCGCGAAACTCGTAGGTGCTCGGGCGCACGTCGATGAGCGGACCGCTGAACGGCGCGGCGTAGCCGGTGATGGTGACTCGCAACTCCGTCTTCAGCCCCTGGACCGCGGGCGGTACATTCGCGCCGAACGACTGCATGGAGGGCACGCCCGGGTTGCCGCCGGAAGTCCGCGGCACGCCGGTGTAGCTGAACGATCCCACGAAGAGCAGGTTCGGATTGAAAGTGTGCGTTTCGCTAATCAGCAAGTTCCGGTTGCGGTACTTGACGACGGCGTAGAAGTCCGGGAGGGCGCTACTGGGATTCTGGAAATCGAAATTGTCGAGGAAATACCGTCCTGTCAACCGGTCTTTGGACGACAAGTTGTGGTCGATCCGGATGGACACCTGGTGATCTTCCTGATCGGTGCGGGGCCTGGTCGCGAGGGTGGCGATACCAGTGGGCTGCGCCGGAACCGGGATGAGTGCGAGAACCTTCTGCGTCACCGGGTCCATCCGGTTGGCTGGAATCTGATTGCCGGGGAATGGCGCGCGGCTGAGGGGATCGACGAGGGTCCGGGAGAACCCGGAAAAGTCGCCGCGGCGGAGGGGCGCCGACGCCAGAACCGTTGTCGTGGGATTGGCGCCGCCGATGACCCGGGTTCCCTGGTAGGAGGCGAAGAAGAAGGTGCGGTCCTTGATGATCCGGCCGCCGAAAGTGCCCCCGAACTGGTTCCGCTTGAACGTGGTGGAGCGCGAGGCAAAGAAATTCCGGGCGTCGAGCCGGTTGTTCCGCAGGAATTCAAACAGCGATCCGTGGAATTCGTTTGTGCCCGCGCGGGTGGCGAACTGCACGCTCGCTCCGGCGCCGGACTGGCTGGCGCTGAAGTTCGACGACTTGATGGTGAACTCCTCGAGCGCGTCAGGACTTGGAAGCACGGGCGCGGACCCGAAGTGGACATCGGTGTAGGCCGCCCCGTCCAGCTCGAACGTGTTGTCGGTGCCGCGATTGCCGTTAACCGCCACCTGGTTGTTCGCGGCCTGGAAGTTGAGCGAGCCGCCGTTCCGCCCGCCGGTGTCCACGCTGCCGGCGGTGAGCGAGAGGAGCTGCAATGGATTCCGGCCGTTCAGGGGTAACTCCCGGACGCTGCGCGCGTCAATTGAGACCTGGACCTCGGACGCCGTGGGCTGGACCACGGGCGACGGCGCCGTAACGGTGACGCGCCGTTGTTCACCGCTGACCTGGAGCTGGACGCGGAGATCCGTGCTGCGGCCCGTGAGCATGGTCAACCCGGTGCGCACATGCTGCTCGAAGCCTGCGTGCGTCACGGTGACTTCGTAGGAACCGATCGGGAGATCGGGGAATCGAAAGAGTCCTTCGGCGCTGGTGGCAGCCTTCAGCGTGAGTCCAGTCTGAGAATTGCGGCAGACGACTTCGGCGCCGGCCACCACCGCTCCGGACGGATCCACAACAGTGCCGGTCAAGAGCGCGCTCGGTTGAGCGAGTGCCACGGTGGCGGCGCTGATGGCGGCGAGTGAGAGTCTTGAGATCATTCGGGTCACGATGGGATATTATCAAACGTGATGAAAACGCGCAGGGAATGGCTCAAGCTTGGTTCGCTTGCTCTGGCGTCTCCGCTTCCGGGCGGGAAGCCGCGAATCGAAGAATACGCCGATGGCAACACCAAGATCGCTCACCGGCTAAACGGCAACACGATCACCGACGACGAAATGCTGTTCCTGCAGCAGATCGGGCTCAAGTGGGCGCGGGTCGAGTTCGGAACAACTCATACACCTCTGGACAAGCTGGCGGCGCTGCAGAAGCGCTTTGAGAAGCATGGAATCCGGATCTTCTCAGGTGTCCACTACGCCTACCGCGAACTCGACGTCCAGCTCGGGCGTCCGGGCCGCGACAAGCATATCGAGACCTACCGGCAGTTCCTGCGCGACTGCGGAAAGCTTGGGATTCCGATCGCATCGTACGATTTCCATCCCGCCAACACGTATACGACCAACCACGTGGTCCGGCGCGGATACACCGCGCGCGAGTTCAATCTCGCCGACTTCCGAGCGAAGGTTGAGAAGCAGGCTTTTGAGCGCGAATACGACGCCGAGGAGATTTGGTCGCACTACAGCTACTTGACCAAAGCCGTGCTTCCGGTGGCCGAGGAGGCGGGTGTCAAGCTCGCCCTGCACCCCGACGATCCGCCGATCGCAAAGATGAATGGCGTCGCCAAGCTGTTTGTCCGCTACGACGGGTACAAACGCGCCGAGCAGATTTCCGGCGGAAGCAAGAACTGGGGCCTGACCTTCTGCGCCGGAACTTGGATGGAAGGCGGCGACAAGATGGGCAAGAACGTGTTTGAGATGATCAAGGACTTCGGCGGACGCGGCAAGATCTTCGAAGTGCATTTTCGAAACGTGTCGTCTCCGCTGCCGCATTTCGTTGAGACGTTCCCCGATGACGGCTACATGGACATGTACGAAATCATGAAGGCGCTGCGGCAAGTGAAGTTCACCGGCGCAGCCGAGCCGGATCACGTTCCGCGGTTGTCGGGTGATTCGGGCGGCATGCCGCGCGCGGGGACGTCCTACATCATTTCCTACATGCGGGCGCTGCTGCGGCGCGCCAACGAGGAGGTCGGATGACGCGCTGGTTGGCGGCCGCGATTCCCCTGCTGCTCAGCGCCGAGGCAGTCAAGGAACAGCACGTGATGGTGCCAATGCGAGACGGCGTGAAGCTGTCGGTGTACCTTTACATCCCGGAAGGTCCGGGTCCGTGGCCCGTGCTCTATGAGCAGCGTTATGCCAGTCTCACGGCACAGGGCACCAGGCAGACCTACCGGAGACTCGCGTCGCACGGCTATGTTGTGGCGGCCGAGAACTTCCGTGGGACGCAGCTTTCCGAGGGCGTCTATAACGGATACCGGGCGCTCGGGTGGGGTGAGCTGAAGGACGGTTTCGATACGGTCGAGTGGCTGGCGAAGCAGCCGTGGTCGAGCGGCAAGATCGGAACTTTCGGAGGTTCGCAGGCCGGCTATGCGCAGAATTTTCTGGCCGTGACGCAGCCTCCGCACCTGGTTGCTCAGTACATGATCGACACTGGCCTGAGCCTGTATCATGAGGGCTACCGGATTGGCGGAACCACGCGTCCGCGCCGGTTTGAGGCCATGGCGGCCATGTGCCGGAATCCGGCTGACAACGCGCGGTGGATGGAAGAGATCTTCCAGCATCCCACCTACGATGCGTATTGGAAGGATGAGGATTGCACGCGGTTCTTCCACAAGATGAACGTGCCCTCCTACACCGTGGGAAGCTGGTACGACTTCATGAGCGTGGGCTCGATTCAGAGCTTCATCGGCCGGCAGCACCGCGGCGGACCCGCATCACGCGGCCGCCAGCAGCTCATCCTTGGACCGTGGCTGCACGGTGGCAACAAGATCAATTCCAAGATCGGCGACATCGAGTATCCGGACAACGCCAAGGTGGACCTCTACGATCACATGATCCGGTGGTTCGACTTCCACTTGAAGGGTAAAGCGAACGGCGTCGATCGCGACCCCATCGTGCGCTACTACGTGATGGGCGTCAACGAGTGGCGGACCGCCAAAGACTGGCCGGTTCCGGCGCGTGCGGCGAGCTATTACCTCGGCGCCGATGGCGGGTTGGCGCTCGACGCACCAGTCCGGGAAGGGAAGACCGCGTTCATCGCGGACCCGAACCGTCCTGCACCGATTCTCAGCCGGTCGTTTCCAGGCGGCCAGGACGCGCGGTCGTTTGAGCAGCACCCGGATGTGCGCACATTCACCACGCCCGTGCTGGTGGAACCAGTCGAGTGGACCGGCAAGGTCCAGGCCGAGCTGTGGGTCACCTCGTCCGCGCCGGACACCGATTTCATCGCGCGCATCAGCGATGTTTATCCGGACGGGCGCTCGATCCTGATCGTCGATTCGATCCGCCGCGCGCGGTACCGGCATGGGTTTGAGCGTGAAGTGATGATGCGGCCCGGGCAAATCGAGAAGGTCGCGTTCGACTTGGGCTCGTTGAGCCAGGTATTCCAAGCCGGCCACCGGATCCGCGTCACGATCGCCAGTACAGGCGCCGATTTCTACGAGCCAAATCCGAATACGGGCGAGCCGTTGACGATCGCACCTGCCAAGCGAATGCTCGTGGCGCGCAACACGGTGCTGCACGGCGGACGGCACTCCTCGCGCATTATCGCTCCAGTGGTCAAATAGATCATGGCCGACGACACACAAGTATTCTTCGCCCGGATGATCGGCGACGAACCTCCCTTGACGCGGGCTACCGCGGTGGAACTGGTTCAGGAGAGCCAGATCCTGCAAAAGCTGGCTCCCTGGGAGCAGATCTCGGAGAGGGAGCTTTTCCGGGTCGTGCTGCCTGAGGAGAGCCGCTACTGCACGATCACCGGCGCGATGGGCGAACACTTCTCGCTGATCGCCTACCGCGGCGAGCGCGGCTTGGCCCACTTCGAGGCGCAGCAGGCGAGGCCCTTTGGACATGACATCAAGACGTTCTTCAGCAACAATGATGCGGTGGCTGTGTCATTCGAACTGGCCAAGGACATGCGGGCCGAGGAGAAAAGTATGCTGGCCGCTCTTGGATTGAAAGCGGGATCCGGACGGCGGCCCTTGTTCCATAGCTTCCGGCCCCGTTACCATCCTCATCCGGTCAACCAGCCGGAAGGGGAGACGCTGTTGGAGTGTCTGCGCGCCGTCAACTACGCGTGGGGCCAGTCCCGGAGATGGCCGGGCCACTATCCTACCATCCGGCGGGAAGACGGTGGATTCATATTGACGGTCGAGGACCTCCCGGATTCCACTCCGGCGCCCGTGAAGAAGATCCCGGATTCGATGATCGAAGAACTCAAGGCCCACCGTCCTTCCGATGGCCGTCTTGAATTGGGAGTTGCCTGGACCGCGAGCAGCGTGGGCGGAAAGAATGAGCGTGCAGCCGTGCTGAGAGTGGCGATTGCGGTGGATCAGCGTTCGGGGTATGTCCTGGAAGTCCAGGCGGCAGGGCCGGAGAAGACTGACGGGGAACTTGCGGCGGAGATCCTGCTCGGCGCAGTGCGGAAGGCTCGTGGCCTTCCGGAGCGGATCTTCGTGAAGGACGCTGAGATCAAGCATGCCTTGGCGCCACTTCAGGCGGCTGGGATCCGGGTCCAGCAGCGTGAATCGCTGCCTGCACTGGAACAGGCGGAGGAAGGCTTGCTGGGATTTCTGGAACGGCGTTAGCCGCTATTTGGCGTTGCGGCGGATGTACTGCTCGACCCGGCTCTCCTCCGGGCCGATGTAGTGGAACTGCTCGGCGTACTCGATCCCGTGCCGGCGTCCGGTCTCGCGGTCGCGCGCCAGGACGAACTCGCGGATGTAGTTGCGGTTGGCGGTCCGGTCGTCGGCGGGCAGCAGGTCGAGCTTCTTGCCCTCGCGTGCGAGCCGGTCGCGCAATCGGACGCCGTTGTGTCCAGCCGGACCCTGGGCGATGTTCTCGAGGTTGGCGTCCACCTTCCGCTCGACGGTTGACGTGATGTCGACGATGCGGTTCACACGCTGCTGGAAGCGGCCGAAGTAGTACTTTTCGGTGATGCTCTTCGGCTTGAGTCCGGCGGCGAAGTGCTCGGGGTAGTCCTTGGATCCAGCCGCCATCCAGGCCGCCGCCTCGACGCAGGCCGATGTGACGTAGTGGTCGGGGTTCTCTTCGTAGTGTCCCCACGGATCGTAGGTGATCACGGTGTCGACACGCAGCAGCCGGAACAGAAAGATGAACCGCGCCCGCAGCTCGGAACGTGCGATGTTGTCCATCGTGTGGTTGTTGTAGTTCAGGTCGAAGACCTGCTTCATGCCCATCACGCGGGCAACGGCGAAGTTGTCGCGCTCATTCGCGGTGACGGTCTGCGCGATTCCTCCGGGTCCGGCCATGTCGTCGTTGGTGACGCGGATCAGGACGCCTGTGTAGCCCTCGTCCATGAGTTTGAAGCAGGTTCCGGCGGCGAAGATCGGAATGTCGTCCGAGTGCGGCTGAATCGCCGCCAGCACCTTGCCCGTGTGCGGTTTACCTGGCCTCGCACGCTCGATCACGAGCGGGCCGTGTTCCTCAAGGCTCAACGGTGGCGGCGGGGTCTGCGCCAGCGCGGTGGCGGTGATGCCGTATTGCAACAGGGTTCGCCTGGTCATTGGGGCCATGCTATCATCCCCCGGTAGCAGGCATCCATGACCAACCTTTCCTACGCGATCGTTTTCGTCAGCGACATGGGGAAGAGCGTCGCGTTCTATCGCGATTGGCTCGGCCTCAAACTGAAGATGGAGTCGCCCGAGTGGAGCGAGTTAGACACGGGCAGTTGCACCTTGGCGTTGCACAAGGCCGCGCCCGGTACAGTCCCCGAAGTCCAGCGTAACCAGATTCCCGCCGGACACATGCATTGCGGGTTCGTGGTGAGCGGCATCGACGCCTTCGCCGCAAAGATGGAGGCGGCGGGAGTTCCGGTGATGGAGCCGGTGGCGATGCAGGACTTCGGCGCCAAGATGGGCGTCTGGCGCGATCCGGACGGCGTGCCGGTGTCCGTAATTGCGTTTCCGCCGGAATTCTGACATAGATGCCACGCAATTTCATCGGCATCACGATGATGCCCGAGTGGATTCAGCACGAAGGTATCGAACGGACCCTTGACAATCTGGTCCACAAGGCGGGCGCCACCGCGGTTGCGACCTCGCCGTATGTGATGGAGCCTTCCGATGAGAAGTCCGGGTCGCGCGAGCCGCCGATCGACGCGGGCGCGGGCAGTGTCCGGCTGCTCGACCGGACACTGTGGGGACGGCGCGAGCTCTTCGTCAAGACTGCGCCGGGCTTTGCTCCAAACACGCGGCTGTATCATGGACTCCGCTATCAGCCGCCGCCTCCGGCCGAGCTGACCCGCAAACAAGGACCGGTGCTCAAGAACTTCATCCGCGCGGCCCAGGCGCGGCATTTGAAGGTCTACCTGCAGGTGCAGGCGGCGATCCCGCCGGGATACCGGGTCCAGTTCGGCGGGCCGCAGGGCGACGACCGTCCGCTGCTGCCCGACGGGCGGATCCCGCCGCAAAGGCTGGCGAACAACGGCAGCCTGGCGAGTCCGCATATCGTGGCGTATCATTGCGCGTTGTTGAAGGACTTGGTGCAGGCGTATCCGGATGCCGCCGGGCTGCGTGTCGACTGGCCGGAGTATCCGCCCTACTTCCTCGACGACATTTTTCTGGACTTCGGTCCGCACGCTGAAGCCGCGGCCACGCGCCTGGGATTCGATTTTGACCGCATGCGGCGCGCGGCGGGCGCGCTCTACACGAAAATCCACGGCGGACTCACCAACGCCGACCTGCTCCCCTGGGCGGAAGCCGACGGCGGACGTTACCGGCTGCTGCACTGGCTCAAGGACCAGCCGGTGCTGCTCGACTGGCTGCGCTTCAAGGCGATCCTGGCCGAGGAACTGATCGCCGCGTTCCGGAAGGCGATGGACGAGGCGGGCGGCAAGCGGATCGAACTGGTGCCGAACGCGTTTCCGCCGCCGTGGTCGCTGGTGTCGGGGCTCGACTACGGACGGTTCGCGAAGAACGCCTCGGCCATCAGTGTCAAGCTGTACACGATGCATTGGCCGGTGATGCTGCGGTTCTACGGCGACGTGATCCTGCGGGCAAACCCGGCATTGGATGAAAAGCTGCTCACGCGGGCGCTGGTGCGCTTGGTGGATATCGCCGACGATGCGGGGCTGCCTACGCTGCGCGACTACGTCTATCCCGAACCGGACCAGGCGCATCCGGTGGGAGAGCGTGCCCAAACGCGCAAGATCGTTGAGGCGCAGATCGCGGCCGGGTCCACGCCGGTGTATGCGCTGGCGCATGGATACGGTCCGCTCGACGATTTCCGGAGGCGGATGGGGGTGGCGTGGAATGCGTCGCGGCACGGCGTGTGGGTGAACCGGTACGGCTACTTGAGTGACGCGAAGCTGGAGGCGATCCGGCAGGTGTGCGTCAAGGAGCAGTAGTGCTGGTATCCGGCGTCGCCCGCCGGGGCCAGATTCATGGAACATTTTTCATCCGGGCTCCGTAGCCTCCTGCGAAGAGAGGAAGGGTAAACAATGTTTTGTACTCAGTGTGGCGTCCAGATGGGAGACGAGTCACGCTTTTGTTCGCAGTGCGGGGGCGCGGTTCCCGGCACGCAGCCCGTCCATCCAGCGGCTCCGCCGAAGCGGATGTACCGGCGGCTGGAAGGCAAAAAGATTGCCGGAGTCTGCGCCGGAATGGCGGAGTACTTCAACTCCGACGTGACGCTGGTGCGGCTGTTGTGGGTGGTGGGGACTTTCTGCACGCCGGTGGTGCCCGGGGTGATCGCCTACATCCTGGCTTGGATTATCCTGCCGGTGCAGCCGGAGCCCCCGAGGATGCCGTACGCGCCTCCGGTTGAGAATCCGGCGCATTCGTAGACGCTTTACACGCCCAACGCGCCGGTTCCGAATGTGTTTCCCCGGCCATGTGGTAGGCTACGGTGAGCGTTCGCCGACGGCTATTGCTTTCGTAACACAGACATGACTGCCCGGCGGCGGAGGGTCCGTTTGAAGACTGCCACTTTCGAGCGCGCCACGCGCGCCGTCCAGGACGTGTCGCTGCGGCGCTTTGGCATTGTGAGCACGGTCATGGCGCTCGTGCTCGTGGCACAGGCGCCGGCGTCCGCGCAATACGGCAGCGTGATCGTCACACGGGATGTGATGATCCCGGTGCGTGACGGCAAGCTGATGGCAACCGACCTGTACCGGCCCGTGGCGAACGGCGGTGTGGTGACGTCCAAGCTCCCCGTCCTGCTGAACCGGACGCCGTACGCGCGGGAAACGCTGGCTGCCTCGGCTCGCTACTTCGCGCAGCGGGGCTACGTGGTGGCGGTGCAAAGCCTGCGCGGGCGCTACACCTCGCAAGGGTCTTTCCTCAAGGTGCAGCCGGCCGACGCCACCGACGGTTACGACGCGATCGAGTGGCTGGCGCGGCAGCCGTATGCAAATGGAAAGGTGGGGATGTGGGGACAGTCGTTTGCCGCGCACTCGCAGGCGGGAGCGGCACAGCTCAAGCCGCCTGCGCTGGCCGCGCTGCTGCTCAATATGGGCGGCCTCGCGAACGGTTGGGACCACGGCGTTCGCTACCGTGGCACCTACGAGATGGGGCGCCAGCTCACTTGGGCATGGACACATCTGCTGGCCGACGCCAAGCGCCCGGAGGTGAAAGCGCTGCTGGAGCGCGAGAAGGTGGAGACGTGGTACGCCCTGCAGCCGATGAAGCGCGGTTTGAACCCGCTGAGCATCGAGCCCACCTACGAGGCGTGGTACCTGGACTTCTTCGAGCACGCCGACTACGACGCCTTCTGGAAGGATCGGATGGTGAACTGGTCAGAGCACTATGACGAAACGGCAGACATCCCGATGCTCCACGTGGGAGGCTGGTACGACATCTTCCTTGCGGGGACCTTCCAGAACTTCTCCGAGCTTAGGCGTCGCAACAGGACGCCGCAGCGGCTCCTGGTGGGACCGTGGACGCACAGCGGCAACCTCCGCCCGTTCGCGGGCGACGTGGCGTTCGGCGCCGAAGCGGCGATCCCTGATTTCCAGACGGCGTTCCACATCCGGTGGTTCGACCACTTCCTGAAGGGGCTCGGCACCGGAGTGGAATCCGAATCACCGGTGCGGCTGTTCGTCATGGGACTCGGTGACGGCCACAAGGACACCGATGGGCGGCTATTCCATGGTGGAACCTGGCGAGACTACCCGAGTTGGCCGGTGCCGGGAACGAGGCTCGTCAACTACTACTTCCATGGCAACGGCGCCTTGTCACCCGTGAAACCCGCCGCCGCGTCTTCTTCCACCACCTACACTTTCGACCCCGCACACCCAGTGCCCACGATCGGAGGGGATCGTCAGCCCGCCTCAAGGATGGAGCCTATGACCAGCGCGAGGACCCACGCTTCCCGCCGTCGGCCGCGCCGTTCATGCCACTCAGAGCCAGGAGCGACGTGGTGGTCTTCCAGACGGAGCCGTTGACTGAGGACCTGACGGTGATCGGCCCCATCACCGTCACACTGCACGCCTCGACGAACCGGACCGACACCGACTTCACGGCCAAGCTGGTGGACGTGTACCCACCCAGCACGACGTGGCCCGGGGGATTCGACCTGAACATCACCGACGCCATCGTGCGCGGACGATATCGCGCTACCCGCAATCACCAGGTGCTGCTCACGCCCGCTCAGGTATATCAGTTCACGATCGCCCCTTTTCCGACGGCCAACGTCTTCAAGAAGGGGCACCGAATCCGCGTAGACATCTCAAGCTCCAACTTCCCCCGGTTCGACGTTAACCCCGGCACGGGCGAGCCGCTCGGAAAGAACACGCGCATGGTGACGCAGGACAACACGGTGCATCATAGTGCGCGGTTTCCCTCCCACATGGTCCTGCCCGTGGCGCCGGCGGTGAAGTGAGGTTTGTACTGGATTCAGTTAGAACCGGAACGACAGGGTGATGTTCATCAAGCCCTGTCCGCCGGCGTTCGCTGTCGTACCCTCGTCCGACGTGCTCGTCGACACCTTGCCGAACGCCGCCGGATTGGTGAAGTTGACAGTCGCGTTCGGCGCCGACAGGTTATACCACTTGAACGGATTCTGGAAGTCGAAGCGAAACTCGGCCGTGGCGCGTTCCTTAATCTTCCACTCCTTGGAAGCTGAAAACTGCGTATCAATAAACCGCTGCCGGTCAAAGGTGTTGCGGCCAACGTTGCCTTGCGTGAACGCCGCCGGATACGCGAAGTAGCTCATTGACTCGATCAGGCCGTTCTGGTTGGCCTGCACAAACCGGTCGCCGCCGATGTCGGTCCAGTTGTCGCGGAGACGCGCGCGCTGTCCCGTGGAGTTCGGGCGGCCGCCGCGGGTAGCTACCACGCCCGGCATGTACTGGAAGGGGCTGCCGCCGAATCCGAAGGTCAGGGAGTCGCCGCTCGAGATCCGGTACAGGTAGACCATGTCGAATCCGCCGAAAGCCGCGTTGATCCAGCCGCCGCGGTTGAGCCACTTGCGCCCCTTGCCCAGCGGCAACTCATAGGTCATGCTGCCGGTGTACTGATGCGTGCGGTTGTTGGCGCTCTCGGCACGGTCGACGCTGCGCCGGATCAGGTTGTTCGCGGCCGCGGAATCGATGCCCTTCGAGTAGGTGTAGAAGGTCAGCAGCGACAGCCCATGCGACACGCGCTTGTCGAGCTTTACGGTGCCCGCGTGATAGTTCGAGCGGGCGCCGTTGGTCCGGAAGCTAATCCCACCGAAATTCGGATACGGCCGGAAGACCTGGGAGTTGCTCTGCAGGGCGCTGAACTGGGCCGGGTTGGTGAGCCGCAGGTTGTTCGCCCAGTCGTAGTCGATGCCGTTCATTTCGCGGTTTTCGAATCCATTGACGCCGGCGTTGCCGGTGTAGGTGACCTCGACCAGGTAGTTGGTCGCGAATCCATGCTGGATCCCGAAGTTCCAGTTCATCGTGTACGGCGCCTTGCGATTCCGGTCGACCAGCGTCGCGCCGCGTCCGCCGAGGTTGGCGCCGGCAAAGGGAATTGTGCCGTCGGGACGGATCACGGGAAACTGGAGCAGGGAAGCCAGCGGACCTTGGCTGATCTGGAAACGCGGGCGGAAGTCGCCGTTGGGAGTGTCGATGCGCGCTGTGGCCGAGCCGTATTCCTCGGTCGGCGCCACCGGGAGCCGCTCGTCGACCGTCGACAGCGCGAATCCGGCGCGCAGGACGAGGTTCTTCGGAAGGGTCCAGGCCAGTCCGGCGCGGGGCTGGAAGTTGTTCCAGTCCTGCTTGTGGAGCTGTTTGGGGTGGATGATTACGCCGCGCGCGCCGGGCACGATGTTGTCCGCGCCGGTGGGATCAAAGCTCGACACCTGGCCGTACTTGTTGTTCTGAGTGCTTTGGAACTGGTACCGCACTCCGAAGTTGAGAACGAGGTTGGGGAGCGCCTTCCAGTCGTCCTGGATATACCAGGAGTGGATCCAGTTGCGCGGCAGGTTGCTGAGCAGGTTCGTCGTGAGCGTGAAGCTCGACACCGCGCCCACCATCAACTGGCTGAGTGCGTTGCCGCCGGTGTTCGGGATCGAGGCGCCGTTGGGGTTCAGTCCGTTCGTGCCCGCCAGGTTGAAGGTTCCGGCATTGTTGTCGCGCGTGTAGTTGTTGCGGCGCAGGCGCATCAGATCGTAGCCGGACTTGAAGGCGTGTTTGCCGGAGAGCTTGCTCACGTCCTCGCGGAAGTTGATCGTCTCCTCGACGTTGAGGCTCGGGTTGGCGACGTTCGGGATCCCGGTGACCACGGGCATGCTGCCCGCGCCGACATTGGGGATGCCGAGCAGCTTGCCGAAGTCGGTGCCATAGCCGGGCCAGGTGGTGTCGTTGCGGAAGCGGTAGTAGTTGATGCGCGTCTCGCTGATCATCGAAGGACTGAGCGTGTAGGTGGCGCCGATGCCGGTGGTGGTCTGGGCGTCCTTGGAGGTCCGCTGGGAGGAGTTGTAGAGGAGGTTGACGACGTCGAGGTTGGGGGTGAACGCGGTCCGGGTGTTGAAGCTCCAGTTGTAGAACATCTTGAAGCGGTTGGCGAATTGCTGGTCCACACGCAGGCTGTAGTTGGCCCAGTCGACCGTTTTTTGACGCGGCAACTGGACATTACCAGTGGCGCCGGTGGCGGTCGGCGTGCCCGGCAGATTGGGCAGCTCCCATACTCTTTCGCTGAGGAACCTGGTGGCTACCGGGTCCCACTGGGCCCGAGGAATGATGTTGCCGGGGAAGGGCTGCCGCGACCAAACGCCATTGTTCAACGCAGTGGTGCGCGCGTCGTAAATGGCGTTGACGCCGGACCGGCCGCCGTAGTTGAAGTTGCCGCCGAGCTCTTCGGCGGTGGGGACGCTCCAGGAGATCTGCTCGCCCTGGCGTTCCATCAGGTATTGTCCGGCGAACATGAAGAACGTCTTGTTGCGGCCGTCGTAGAGCTTGGGGATGTAGACGGGTCCGCTGACGTTGAAGTCCGGCTGGTAGAAGTGGAGGCTGTTGCCGGTCTGCTCAAAGCGCGCCGCCTGCATGAAGCGGCGGTGCTGCATAGGACCCTCGCGGAACAGTGTCCCGCCGCCGCCGTGGAGCTGGTTGGTCCCGCTCTTCTTGACAATCACGATGGCACCGCCGGCCGAGTGTCCGTATTCCGCCGGGAGCACGGTGGTGATGACTTTGGCTTCCTCGATCGTGCTGAGGATCGTGTCGGTGGTGTTGGTGCCGCTCGGCTGGACGCCGTACATGCCGTCTTCGAAGAAGCCGATGTTGCTGGTCGCGCCGCCGTTGATCGAAAATCCGCCGAGCGAGCCTGCGTAGCCGAGTCCGCTGACGTTGACGCCCGGAGTCAGGTAGAGCAGCGCGCGCGAGTGGCGCTGGTAGAGCGGCATCCGCTGGAAGAACTCGCCGCTGATTACGGTGCCGGTGGAGGAGGTCTCCGACTCGAGCAGCGGCACGGCGGCGGTGACTTGAACCGACTCGGCCACGGCGCCGAGCTCCATCACGGCGTTGACCGGGACCGTCGCCCCAACACGCAGCTCGACGTTGTCGCGCAGGAAACTCTTGAAGCCGGCCGCTGCAATCCGGACTCGGTAGGTTCCGGGGCGCAGGAAGGGAATCCGGTACAGTCCCTCGGAGTTCGAGGATGCGGTCGACTCGAAGTTCGTCGCGGTGTTCACCGCGCTGACCGCGGCGCCCACGACTACCGCTCCAGTCGTATCGGTGATGGTACCGGTCAGGACGCCGTTGTCCTGGGAATGGAGAGTGAGCGTGGCGCAGACCGCCAGGATGAACCCTCTTGAGGCCATGATGTCTCCTTGAGGATCAACTATACAGCAGTGGCGAGGCGGCAGTACCGCGGGACCGAGGTGCGTCTACGATTCGAGGCCATTGTTGACGTATCATGGCTCATGCCTCCGAAGATCAGCCTCAAAAGCTCGGAGGTGTCCGGCACTCTAATGCATCGGCGTGCATTCCTCTCCTCCTGCTTCGGCGCCCTCTCTGCCTCCGCTGCGTCCCCGCCCAACGTCGTCATCTTTGTTGCCGACGACTTGGGCTACGGCGAGACCGGATTCCAGGGAAATCCGGAGATTCCGACTCCGCATATCGACTCCATTGCCCGCAATGGAGTCCGCTTTACCCAGGGCTACGTCACCGCGCCGTTCTGCTGTCCCTCGCGCGCCGGACTCATCACCGGACGCTACCAGACGCGCTTCGGACATGAGCTGAACGCCATCGGACGCCAGAACGCAGAGCCTGGCGTGGGGCTGCCGCTGCGTGAGCTGACACTCGCCGAGCGGCTCAAGAAGCTAGGCTACCGGACCGCCTGCATCGGCAAGTGGCACCTCGGCGGATCCGGCGAATTCCTTCCACAGAAGCGCGGATTCGACGAGTTTTACGGATTCCTGTACGAGGGCCACTACTACGTTCCGCCGCCGTACGAAGGAGTCGAGTCTCACCTCCGAAATCCGGAGCCGCCGTATGACGAGGAAAACCCGGTCCGGCGCGGGAATGAGCCGCTGGTCGAGAAGGAGTATTTCACCAATGCCCTCACGCGGGAGGCGCTGCGGTTTCTGAACGCCAAGGGGCGCGAGCCGTTCCTCCTCTATGTTCCTTACAACGCGGTCCACAGTCCGATGCAGGCGGCGCTCGCTGACACGCGGCGCTTTGCGCACATCGCGGACCTCCACCGCCGCGTGTTCGCGGGGCTGCTGTCGGCGATGGACCGCTCGATCGGCGAGATTCTCAAGAAGCTGCCCGCCAACACTCTGGTCTTCTTCCTGAGCGACAATGGCGGACCCACCGCCGAGCTCACCTCGTCGAACAAGCCTCTACGGGGGTTCAAGGGACAGTTGTATGAGGGCGGGATCCGGGTCCCGTTTGCCATGCAGTGGAAGGGCCGGATTCGCGGGGGAAGAGTGTACGAGCGCCCCGTGAGCTCGCTCGACATCGTGCCCACCGTGCTCGCGGCAGCCGGTGCGGAGCTGCCCACGAACCTGGATGGAGCGGATCTGGTTCCGTACCTCGAAGGCAAGCGGACGGGGGATCCGCACGCGCAGCTCTTCTGGCGTTACGGACAGAATCTCGCGCTCCGGCAGGGGGATTGGAAGGTTGTCCGGCAAGCCGCGCGCGGGCAGGCGAAAGCGGAATTTGAGTTGTTCGACTTGAGCCGGGACCCGGGGGAGACCACGAACCAGTCCGCGGGGCACCCTGAGGTCCTGGCGCGGCTGCGAGGGGTGCTGGACGGGATGAACCGTGAGATGGTGGAACCGCTGTGGGGACGGCGGTAGCGTCAAGGCTGAGAGTCCGCCGCGCTAGCATATGAAGTATGCGTCAGGTTGCAATCACGCTACTGGGATCCCTGTGCCTTGCCGCCGCCCCGGCGTGGGTCGACAAAAGCAATGAGCATGCGCGAGTCTTGCTCGAAATTGCCGCTAAATTCTCCCCCGAGGGCGCCGGTTCCATGGGAATTGACGGGCTCGATGAGCAATCACCGACTTCACCGTCAAGGCGCGCGATGCCCAGCAGGCCGCCGCACGCAAGGCTGTGTCCGAGCTGCGCCGCCGGCTGAACGAGGAGGACGACCCGCTCGTCCGGCAGGATCTCCAGATCATGATCGACGCGGCGGCGAGGAACATCCGCGCGCAGGAGCTGTCCGACAAACACACGCTGGCTTCCTATTCCGGACTCTCGGGCCAGATCTTCGGCGGGATCCGGGTGCTGCTCGATGACCAGGTCGCGCCCGGGCGGCGGAAGGCCGCGCTGGTGCGGCTGAAGCGTTACGCGGGGATGGAGAGCGGCTACCGCCCGGCGACAGTCATCGCCGAGGAACGGGCCCGCGAGGGCCTCGCCAAGAAGGGACTCGAGGCTCCGTTCCGCGGTGAAGTCGAGGAGAACCTCGAGCAGTCCGGCGCTTACCTGGATGGGATCGGCCAGCTCTTTGCCCGGTACAAGATCGATGGCTACCAGGACGCGCTGAGCACCCTGCGCGGCCAGTTCGCCCGGCACAACGAATTCCTCAAGGCTGAGATTCTGCCGCGTTCCCGCACCGGATTCCGCCGCCATCCGGCATTGTACGGGCTGGCGCTCGAACGCTACGGCGTGGATATGAAGCCAGAAGAACTGGTCAAGATGGCCCGCGCTTCGTTTGTGGAACTGCAGTCCGAGATGCAGGCCGTGGCGGCGAAGCTGGCCAAGCAACGGGGCTGGAGTTTCACCGATTATCGCCAGGTGATGCGCGAGCTTAAGAAGGAGCAGTTCACCGGCAATGCGATTCTGCCTCACTATCGCGACCGGCTGCGGCAGATCGAAGAGATCGTGCGGCGCGAAAACCTGGTCACGTTGCCCACACGCGATGCCCGGATCCGTGTGGCGACTCCGGCGGAAGCGGCCGCGAGTCCGGCGCCCAACATGCGTCCGCCGCGGCTGATCGGAAATCGCGGAGAGATGGGCGAGTTTGTGCTGCCGTTGAGCGTCGCGGCCAAGGAAGGTGCGCTGCAGTACGACGACTTCACGTATTCCGCCGCATCCTGGTCACTGGCGGCCCACGAACTCCGGCCGGGACACGAGATGCAGTTCGCCAAAATGGTGGAGCGTGGCGTGTCCAACGCGCGCGCGATCTTTGCGTTCAACAGTGCCAACGTCGAGGGATGGGGATTGTACGCCGAAGCGATCATGCTGCCCTTCATGCCGCTCGAGGGACAGTTGGTCTCGCTCGACTTCCGGCTGATGCGTGCGGCCCGGGCGTTCCTCGATCCGGAGCTGCAAATGGGCAAGATCACAGTGGAAGAGGCCCAGCGGGTGCTCGAAGAGGACGTGGTGACGTCGAAGGCGATGGCCAAGCAGGAGACCGACCGGTACACCTTCCGCGCGCCGGGCCAGGCCACCTCGTACTTCTACGGCTATGTCCGGTTGATGGAGATCCGCAGGGAGGTGGAAAAGAAGCTCGGGCCGAAGTTCGATGCCAAGCGTTTCCACGACTTCGTGCTCGATCAGGGGCTGCTCCCTCCGAACGTGCTGCGGGAAGCTGTTATGCGAGAGTTTGCTTCGGGTCCCGCTTGATCCAGCGGTAGGCTTTTTGCGAATTGCGGAAGAAGTATTTCTCCGCGATCTTCGCGCCCTTGCCGGAGAAATAGCGCTGAACGATTCCGAACACCTGGCTGTAGGTCCCGAGGGGCTCGCTGTTGGGCCAGTCGCTGCCGTAAAGGACGCGGTCCTCGCCGAAGGCCGCAAACAGGCGGTCGAGACGGTCCTTGTAGAAGGCAACATCCTGCGGGACCTTGTCGCCGGACTTCCGCAGCACCGCCGAGATCTTGACGAAAATCTGGGGCCGTTTGTGGAGTTCCGCCAGAGTCGCGTCCCCGGGCTGGGGCTCCATCTTGGGAAGGTGGTCGATGACGATGCGGAGGTTCGGAATCTTGTCCGAAATGCGGAGGATGTCCTCCATCAACTCAGCCTTCGGATTGGCGGTGTCGAGCACCAGGCCGTGTGAGGCGAGCTCTTTTAGGCCGGCGAGGAAGGCCGGGTTGGTGCTCTGCGCGTGGATGCTGCGCCCCCACAGGTCGCCATAGCGGATCCCGAGATAGAGCGGGTTCTTGCGGAGACCTTCCAACTGCTTTCCGAAGTCCTTGTCCGCGGGTTCGAGGTTGCCGATCATACCGGTCATCACAGTGTCCTTGGCGATCACGTCGAGGACCCATTGGTTGTCCTCGAACAAGGGGCTGCATTCCACCATCACCGCTCCAACCACGCCGTGCTTGGTGGCCAGCGCGCGGAAGTGCGACGGATAAGTGGGCTTGTAGATCAGCGTGTTCGATTTGGGCGGCCAGGGGACCCCTTGCGGACGGGTGGGGTCGAACAGGTGGATATGGGTGTCGATCACAGGGACCGGGGACTGGGCGGCGAGCGGCGTGGCGCCCGCGGCCGCGATCAGGGTTCAGCGAGTCACGTATGTTATTGTATCGGGGATGATGGAGATGGTGGACGGCTGGCCGTGGGCCAGTGCGTTCGTATTCGTGGCTGGTCTGGCGGTTCTCCTATTCAGCGCGCGGTATTTCGTGAGTGCGATCGCCTCGGTGGCTTCCGCCCTGGGCGTTTCGCCGCTGGTAATCGGAATGACCGTAGTGGCCTTCGGGACCTCAACGCCGGAGCTGGTAGTCAACTCGGTCGCGGCGTGGCGCGGAGAGACGGCGCTCGCGTTCGGCAACATCATCGGATCCTGCATCGTCAACGTTGGATTCGTGCTTGGCGTCACCGCGTTGATCCGGCCCCTTGACGTTGAGACAACGTTGATCACGCGCGAGATCCCGATGCTGTGGGTGGCCGCGTCGGCGCTGCTGATCCTGGCTCTGGACCGGCCGATCAACCGCGCGGGGGCCGACTTGTTGAGCCGCAGCGATGGATTGATCCTCCTGCTGCTGTTCGCGATCTTCCTGTACTACACGGCGATCTATTCCGCTGCGTGCCGCGCGATCGAAGGGGTCCGCGGAGTCGAGGACAAGGGTGAACAGTTCGAGAACCGCCCCGCCGGGCGGCAACTGGTGATCGCCGCACTTGGACTCGTTGGCGTCTCCGTTGGAGCTGATTGGACGGTCGAGGGAGCCGTGGACCTGGCGCGGGCATTCCGGATGCCCGAGAACGTGATCGGGCTGACCGTCGTCTCGATTGGCACCACACTGCCGGAGCTGGCTACGTGCGTGATCGCGGCGCGGGCGGGCAACTCGAGCATCGCGCTGGGAAACGTGGTGGGCTCGAACATCTTCAACCTGCTCGCGATTGGCGGGCTGGCGGCGGTGCTGAGTCCGGTGGCGGTGCCGCCCGGCGGACAGCTAGATCTGGCCGTCATGGCAGTGCTCAGCATGCTTCTTCTGCCTCTCGCGATCCGGAGCGGGAGGACAATCACGAGGGGCGAAGGAGCATTGCTGATGTCAGTTTATGTTGGGTACTTAGTTTATAGAATTTTCGCATAAGGCTTGTACACCTCATCGAAGTGGTGTACAGTTGTCCGAGGAGCCCTCCATTGGAACTGACCTATGCGAAGCGACATGCACAAAGTGATCGTCGAGCGTCCGCGCATCGGGTCCCGCATGCCCAATCATGCGACGCGGCTCCGTGTCTCCAACCAGGCCGACTTCGAGGAATTTGACCGAGTTCCGCGGCGGATCCGCCGGGATGACGGGAAGACGCTCAACGAGAATCTGGCGCCGTTGCGGCGGTTCATCGAGAAGCAGGTCAACCGGCCCTGGAATAAGGTCTACCAGGAGATTGTCGCTGGCATCGACGCCCGGTCGGTAACCGGATTCCACGTGCTGCAGCACGTCCCGGACTTCGTCCGTGTGAACACCTACATGCACCACGGAGAGGTCTGGGCGAGCTACTTCACGATCAGCGGACCGGTCTGGGGCTTGTACGTGCACCCGCTCACCGGGATCCTGCGCCGTGCAAAGCACGACCGGCCGCAGTGGTTCCGGAGGCGTCCCCAAGGCCCGTCCGCGGACCCGGTCATCCGGGAATCGGACGACGTCTGGTTCACACGGACCAACGGCCTGTGGTACCGCGTCGAGCGGCGCCGCCGGAATCCGGGCGACGCCTGGATGATGCCGGACGGCAGGCTGCTGGGCGGCGAGTTCGAGACGGTCCGCCGCCAATGTGACGGCAGGCAGTCGGCGGCACTCGAAGGCAAGATCAGCGGCTGACCACTATCCCTGGCGCTGGGTTCACCGGCCCCAATCATTCCTTGTGTATAATGTGAGTGACCCCCAGGAGGTGGATCTTCTCGGTATCATGGGCTTCCTTAGCTGAATCCGCGGCCGGTTGGGTTGCCGGGACCATCTATCCCGACGATTGCCGGATCTGCGCTGAGCCGTTGCGCGATATCTCGCGCGTGCCCGTGTGTGCCGCGTGCCTGGAGAGTGTCGAAGCCTGGAATCCGGGAGTGGCCTGTGTCCAGTGCCGGGCACCGTTTCTCGAGGAGTGGTCGCTGGACGCTTCGGGGTTGTGCGCGGCCTGCCGCGAGGGCCAGACGGGGTTCGACTCCGCGTTCTCGTACGGCAGCTACCAGGGCGTCCTGCGCCAGTTGATCCACGAGTTCAAATACGGACGGATCGAGACACTGGCCGGTCCGCTCGGGATTCTGCTCTCGAAGGCGCTGCCGCGGGACAAGCGGTTCGACGCGATTGTTCCGATGCCGATGCACTGGTGGCGGCGCTACAGGCGCGGGTTCAACCAGGCCGCGTTGCTGGCGGGCGAACTGAGCCGCCGGACCGGAATCCCCGTCGAGATGCCGCTACGGCGCGAGTACGGAATCCGGCAGTCAGGCCTGTCGCTGGCTGAGCGGGAGCGCAATCGTGGCGGAGCGTTCGTGGGACGCCGCGGCAGGCGGGTGGAAGGAAAGCGGATTTTACTGATCGATGATGTGTTGACGACGGGAGCAACCGCGCGCGCTTGTTCCCGGGCATTGAAAAGAGTTGGCGCGGCGCATGTGAGTGTAGTGACGTTAGCGAGAGCAGACCGGCGTGTTCCCCCGGCAAAAACAGGAGCATCCTAGACATGGCCAGTCCCCTTCGAATGCAGCAGCCCGTGCTGGTGTTGAACGCCAGCTATGAGCCCGTCAACATCTGTGCCGCGCGGCGTGCGCTGGTCCTGGTGCTGAAGGGTGTCGCTGCGACCGAGGCTACTTCGGCGCACAGCCTGCACTCGTCGCGCGCGGTCCACGCGGTGCCGAGCGTGATCCGGCTGCTGGAGTACCGGCGGATTCCACACCAGGCGCGGGCGCTATCGCGCAAGAACATCATGATGCGCGACAAGTACACCTGCCAGTATTGCCACAAGACCTCTCCGGCGAGCGAGCTGACGCTCGACCACGTGGTCCCGCGGTCGCGCGGCGGGGAGACCACCTGGGAGAATCTGGTTGCCTGCTGCCACTCCTGCAACAACCGTAAGGGCAGCCGGACTCCGGAAGAGGCGGGGCTCAAGCTGCTGCGGCCGCCGCGTCCGTTCAGCTTGCACACCAGCCGCCATCTCATGCGTCTATTGGCTAGAAGCGAAGAGCACTGGCAGAAATACCTCTTCTACGAGTAGTAGGATAATACATTGACCGCCGCCCCCGCCCTCCACACGTTGATCACCCAGGCCCGCCGCCGGGCTCTTTTGAATCTGGTCTGGGAGCAGACTTCGGTTGGCGCGGCGGCGGCACTGGCTGGTGCGCTGGCGCTCCTGTTGTTCGGCACGGATTTGCTGGCATGGTATTGGCCAGTGGTGCTGTTCGGCGTAGGCACCGGGATCGCGGCGTGGCGCACCATGCGGACGCTGCCGTCGCCCTATTCAGTGGCCCAGACAGTCGACAGCCGGCTCCGCTTGTCCGACACCCTGTCGACCGCGTATCACTTCCTGCAGCCGGATGCATCGAGCCGGAGCTCGGCGGACTTTCTCGAAGCCCAGCAGTCGGGCGCCGAGCGGCTGGCGGCGGCGGTTCCTGTGTCGCAGGCGATGCCGCTGCGCGTCCCGCGGCAGCTTTATCCGGCTGCGGCGCTGTTGGCCGCGGCAGGCGCGTTGTTCCTGATCCGGCACGGGGTGCTCGGGACCCTCGATCTCCGCGCGCCGATCGTCGAGGCGGTGGCCGACTTCTTCCAGCCCACGAAAGAAGTGGCGGTCCGGGGCAAGCAGCCCAAGCGCCCCGGCCAGGATCCGCTCACGATCCCGCTGGATCAATCCGGCGCCACCAAACAGCCGGACCTTGAGAAAGCTGGTGAGGAGGCGCTTTCGGAGTCCGAAACGCCCGATGTCAACGCCGGGATCGACACCAAGGACATGGCGCAGTCCAAACAGTCCCAGATCAAGTCGGCGGGCGACCAGGCCGGAGACGACCTCGAAGAAGCCGGCGAAGAAGGGATGGAGAAGTCCGGCGAGAGTGGCAAGGAAGGCGGTCCGGACGGCAAGGGCGGGATGCAGGACCAGGGCGACAAGCAGTCGGCCCAGAACGCCAAGCAGGGTGGCAACGATCCGAATCAGTCGCTGATGGACAAGATGCGCGACGCGATGGCCAACCTGATGAACAAGATGAAAATCCCGAATCAGGGGCAGCAGCAGGCATCAAATCAGAAGGGCAGCCAGCAGCAGAAAGGGCCGGGTGAGCAGTCCGGTTCGGGCCAGAAGGGCGAGAAGGGGCAGGGCCAGCAGCAGGGGAAGGGAACCCCGAGCGACGATCCCGACGCGGACGCCAATCAGGGCGAGCAACAGGCACAGGCGGGCCAGGGGAAGAGCAACGACAAGACCGCCGACGCAGGTACGCCGACCGATGCCAAGTCCGGCATGGGCAAGCAAGACGGTAGCAAGGACCTGCGTGATGCCGAGCAGCTCGCAGCCATGGGAAAGCTCACCGAAGTGTTCGGAAAGCGCGCGCAAAACATGGCTGGTGACGTGATGGTGGAGGTCACCAACAACAAGCAGCAGAACCTGCGGACCAGCTACACGCAACGGCAGGCCGTGCACCGTGAGGCGGGCAGCGAAATCCATCGCGACGAGGTGCCGCTTGAATACCAGCACTACGTCCAGCAGTATTTCGATCAGGTGCGGAAGGGCGAGAAGCCGGTGGGCGTCACCGCCCCGCCAAAATAGGCTCGCCGGGCAGGACACCGTCGGCTAAACGGCTGTCGCGGACCACGAATGTCCCGCCCACAAGCACATGGGGGATGCCCTCCGAGTACAGGTTCGGCTGTGTGTAGGTGGCCTTGTCGATGACACGGGCGGGATCGAGCACGGCAAGGTCGGCGTCGGCGCCCACCCGGATCCGGCCCTTGTTGCGCATCGACGGTGTGTAGGCTTCCATCCGGCGCGCGGGCAGCAGGCTCATCTTGGCGATGGCGTCCATGAGGGACAGGGTCTTGCGTTCGCGGACGTAGACGCCGAGGATCCGGGCGTATGTTCCGGCGCCGCGCGGGTGTCCTTGGCCGTCGTAGATCATGCCGTCGCTTGCGATCATCACTTGCGGGTGCGCGATCGCCTTGTCAACGAACTCCTCCTTGTTGGTGAAGGTGACGATCGAACCGCCTATCTTGCGGTAGCGGTCGAAGCTCTCCCTGGTGAGCCGCTCGCCGGTCTTGACCCAAACGAGGTCGTTGTAGTCTGCGCCGAGCTTTTCCTGCCAGCCGGGGTCGAAGATCGACGACTCGATCTGCGTCTGGCCAGCGGTGTAGGGATAGGCTTCCATGGTGACGTCGAGGCCGCGGGCGCGCGCGCCGTCGACCATGCTCAGCGCGGTCTCAATCCACTTGCCTGAGGAGGCCTGGATGTGGACGACGTGCAGGGCCGCCCCGGTGACGGCGGAGTTGGCGATCACTTCCTGGAGGCTCTCGACCATCTTGGCGCGTCCGTCGCGGGTGTGGACAAAGCCCGGCCGCTTGAATTCGGCGGCGACGCCGAAGGCTTCGAGGATCTCCTGTTGGGTGCAGGCGGGGACGTAGCCGATCCCGAATCCGATGCCGAGGCCGCCCTCGCGGAGTCCGGTGCGGAGGTTGTCGAGGGTGGCGGTGTGCTGGGCGGGAGTTGCGGTGGCGGAGATGGCCTTGTCACGGGGAAGCCAGACGCCGGTGTCGCCGAGCACCTTCATCCGGGCGATGGGATGGCTGACGGTGGCGCCGTAGTTGACCAGGGCCTTTCCGGTGCGTTCCTGATACCAGGCCGCGACTGGGTAGACGCCGATTTCCATTTCCAGGGCTGTGGTGACGCCGTCGCGGGCCTTGTAGCGATAGTTTTCCGGGGTCTGGCCGTGGGAGTGGAGATCGATGAAGCCGGGGGAGATGACGAGTCCGGTGGCATCGATAACGGTGGCGGCGCGGAGCGGGTTCTTGGAGATGGAGACGATCTTTTTGCCGCGGATCCCGACCGAGCGGATGGCGTCGAGCTTCGACTCCGGATCGATGACACGGCCGTTATTGAGGGCGACGTCGAGGGGCTGGGCAGAGAGGGCGGCAGCGGTGAGGGCGAGGAGAAAGGTTCCACGTGGAGTCATTTTCCGCCAGCGTACTACAATTGGTGGGGCCGCTCAAGGGGCAATGGGCGATTGGAAGGGGCTCTATGCGACTCTTGATGCTAATCCTTGACCGCCCAAAGCCTCGCAAAGCGAATTGTGAGCCCTTCAACAGGCCCTTCACCGCGGAGCAAGTCTGGCTTGTCGAGCACCTGAGGCTGCGTGTCTGGCCGGAAAATCGTAACGGTCCGTTCGTATGGATCCACCAGCCAGCCGAGCTCCGCGCCGTTGGCCAGCCACTCTTCCATCTTCTCAATGAGCCGTCCAGTCCGGTCGGATTTTGATCGCAATTCAATAACAAAATTCGGGCAAATGGGCCAGATCGCACCGCAGTCCTCGGGCAGCGACGCGATACGTTACGGACTGATCCAAGCCGAATCGGGCGACCGCCTCGCTCCATTGGGGAGCAGGAACAGCGCGCCTGAATCACAAGCTGCGCCGAGTCCGGTGGCTTCCGCCCAGACGACCAACTGGGCAGTCAGGCTTCCATTCCGGACACTCGATCCGACTCCTGTATTGGGTATGACCTCCAGTTCCCCATGGCAATTGGTTTCGAACTCGAGATCCTCATGTTCACTGCAGAGCGCAAGGAGTTCCTCGCCGGATAGCACCGGGCCTGGCACGACCAAAGGAGGGTCTTGGGCCATTTCTGGCAGCGCCAGATTCATGATCCGAATGGTATCACGGCCGCCCAGCGTTGAGAATGTCATACCTCATTGGACTGCTAAAGTACCGGCGGACTCCTGACGATCATTACCCAGGAGTCCGACCATGGCCCGTATCCTCCCCATCCTTCTATTCTCTACACTTCCCGCCCTTCCCCAGGGAGGTGCCACACCTATTAAAGCCACCGCTTGGCAGCCGATCGAGGTGTCCGACGTGCGCTGGATCACCAAACCCGCCGATGGCGACCAGCCGTTCCAGCGCAAGGGGAACCTTCTGCTTGACGGCCGCAAGGAGATGGTTTTTTCGACGCTGGACGGCGAGGAGATCCGGATTCCATACCGTTCGATCACCGACCTGCAGTTCGGCAAGGTCCCGCCGCCTCCGCGTCCCCGTAAGCCCGCCAAGGTGAAGGCCGCGGCGCCGCCGGCGCCCGAGCCGGCGAAAAAGGGCGGCTTTTTTGGATTTGCAGGGCGCATGAAGAAGCCCCACATGCCCCACATGTCGTTCTCGCTTCCCACCGGGAACATGGATCTCTTGATGATCACGCACAACCGCAACGGCGTCCCTGAGCAGAGCTTCTTCCAATTCAACAAGCCGACCCAGACGTATGTAATCAACGCGATCTCGATTAAGTCAAACGTTGCGGTCCGCAAGGTGGGTTACCGCGATCCCTGGACTCCCCGCACGCCGGGTGAACCGGTGATTGCGGGCGGCGGAAAATAACGGCGCGCGCCGTCCGGCCGCCGTTGTACCCTGGAAGTCTACTTCCCGCAGGAGACTTCCTTCGTGCAATGGTTTGACTATGCGGCTCCCCGCTCCGTGGCGGAAGCCGTCTCGTTGTTGGATGGCCGTCCAGACGCCAGAATTCTGGCTGGCGGCACCGACCTTCTCGTCCAGATACGGTCCCGCCGCCGTACATGCGGACTCGTGGTGGACGGCAAGCGGATTCCGGAGCTGAATGAGCTGTCCTTCGACCCGGCGGCCGGACTCACGCTCGGCGCCGCGGTTCCGTGCTACCGGATCTATGGGGACCGCGCGGTCCGTTCCGCGTATCCCTCGCTGGCCGAAGTCGCCGGACTCATCGGCGGGACCGCCATCCAGGGCCGTGCATCCATCGGTGGCAACCTGTGCAATTCCGCGCCGAGCGCCGATGCCGTACCACTGTTGATCGCGCTCGGAGCCCAGTGCCGGCTCGCTGGTCCGGGTGGCGGGCGCACCGTTGCGGTGGAGCAGTTCTGTACTGCTCCGGGCCGCAATTTGCTCGGCGCCGGGGAACTGTTGGTGAGCCTGAGGATCCCTGCTCCGGCACCCGGATTCGCCGCGCACTACCTGCGGTTCATACCCCGCAACGAGATGGACATCGCGGTGGCGGGCGCGGGCGTCTCCCTCCGGATCCAGGATGGCGTGATTCGCGAGGCCCGGGTGGCGCTGGCCTCGGTGGCCCCGGTCCCGCTGTTTGCCCGCGCCGCGGGTGAAGCACTTGCCGGCAAGACTCCGGGTCCGGAGGCGTTCCATCAGGCCGCCGAAGCCGCGCGGGCCGCCGCCTCCCCGATCACCGACATGCGCGGCACCGTCGAGTACCGCCGCCACCTGTGCGCCGTGCTCACACGCCGGGCGCTCGAAGCCGCGGCCCGGGAGGTGCACTAATGCAGTCAAAAGTCCATGTCCGAACGGCGATTAACGGCGAGCCGGCCGAGTTCCTCTGCGAACCCCGCCAAAGTCTGCTCGAATGCCTCCGCGACCTGTGCAACCTGACCGGTACCAAGGAGGGCTGCAACGACGGCAACTGTGGCGCCTGCACGGTGGAGATGGACGGCCGGATCGTCACATCGTGCCTCGTGCTCGGCGTCGAGGCCGAGGGCGCCCAAATCGGTACGGTCGAGGGCTTGGCCCGGGGCACGGAACTGCACCCGCTCCAAAAAGCGTTTCTCGAAAATGCCGCGCTTCAGTGTGGCATCTGCACACCCGGATTCCTGGTAGCCGCGAAGGCTCTGCTCGAACAGGAACCCGAGCCCTCCGAGGCGCGGATCCGGTTGTGGCTCGCGAACAATCTGTGCCGGTGCACCGGCTATGACAAGATCATTCGCGCGGTCCAGCAGGCCGCGCGCGAGATGAAGGAGGCCCGTCCATGACGAAGACCGAATACCAGGTAGTTGGCACGCGGCCCGTCCGCCACGACGGTGCGGACAAGGTGACCGGGCGCGCGCTGTACGGCGCCGACTTCCAAATGGCAGGGCTGCTGCACGGCGCCATCCTCCGCAGCCCGCACGCCCACGCGCGCATCGTGCGGATCGACACCGCCAAGGCGCTCGCCTATCCGGGCGTGAAGGCCGTCGTCACCGCGGCTGATTTTCCGCCTGCGCCCGACAAACTGGTCGACTTCGGCGAGGGCGCAACTCCGCTCGCCTATGTCCGCGGCAACGTCCTCGCCTCGGGCAAGGTGCTCTACCGCGGCCACGCAGTCGCCGGTGTCGCGGCTACCTCCGCGCACATCGCGGAAGAGGCAGCGCAGCTCATTGAAGTCGAGTACGAGCCGCTCCCGTGCGTCCTCACGGCGCCTGAAGCCATGCAGCCGGACGCCCCCATCCTCCATGACGGTCTGCGGACGGCGGAACTGGGAGAAAAAGCGCAGGGACGGTCGAATATTTCCGAACATTTCCGGCATATTCTGGGAGATTCCAAGAAAGGATTCGCGGAAACCGATGTGGTCATCGAGCGCGAATTCTCGACCGCCACGGTCCACCAGGGCTACATTGAGCCGCACAACGCCACGGCCCTGTGGAACAACGACGGGCGCGTGCACATCTGGTGCTCGACGCAGGGGTCGTTCGTGGTGCGCGATGCCACGGCCTGCGTGCTCGACATCGCGCAGTCGCGGATCCGTGTGACGCCAATGGAGATCGGTGGAGGCTTCGGCGGCAAGATCCCGGTATACCTCGAACCCGTCGCGGCGCTGTTATCGAGGAAGACCGGGCGGCCGGTGAAGATCCTGATGACGCGCAAGGACGTCTTCGAGGGCACGGGACCGACGCCTGGATCCTATATCCGCGTCAAGATCGGCGCGACGAGTGACGGCAAGCTGGTCGCCGCGGAGGCCTACCTCGCCTATGAGGCTGGCGCGTATCCCGGAGCCATGGTCGGACCAGGCGGAATGTGCGTGTTCGCCGCCTACGATATCCCGAACGTCACCATTGACGGATTCGATGTTGTCGTCAACAAGCCGAGCACCGCCGCCTACCGCGCGCCCGGTGCAACCAACGCCGCGTTTGCCACCGAGACGGTCATCGATGAGCTGGCTGAGCAGTTGGGGATCGATCCGGTGGAGATCCGGTTGCGAAACGCCGCCAAGGAAGGCACGCGCCGCGCCGACGGACCCAAGTTCAAGCGCATCGGCTGTGTCGAAGTGCTGGAGGCCGTGCGCGGCAGCGAACATTACCAGTCGCCGCTCGAGGGTCCGAACCGCGGCCGCGGCGTGGCGGTGGGCTTCTGGTTCAACGTGGGGCTGCCATCGAGCTGCACGATCAACGTGAACGCCGACGGCACGGTGAATCTGGTCGAGGGTTCGACCGACATTGGCGGCACGCGCACGTCGGTCGCGATGCAGGCGGCTGAGGTGCTTGGGATCCCGGTCGAGGATGTGCATCCATCGGTTGTGGACACCGACTCCGTGGGGTTCACCGCTGTCACGGGTGGAAGCCGCGTGACGTTTTCGACCGGCATGGCGGCGTGCGAGGCGGCCGGGGACGTCATCCGGCAAATGAAGGAGCGCGCGGCGAAGTTGTGGGAGACTGTACCGGACAAAGTGGAAGCCGGGCGTGGGAGCTTCCGCTGCAATGGCCATTCCGCGACATTCAAGGAACTGGCCGCAAAGGTTGGCGAAACCGGCGGGCCGGTGGTGGGCCGCGCGACCGTGAATCCACGGGGCGTGGGAGGGTCGTTCTCAGCCGCAATCGCCGATGTCGAGGTCGACCCGGAGACCGGAAAAACCACGGTCCTGCGCTTCACTTCGATTCAGGATGCCGGCAAGGCGATCCACCCAAGCTACGTCGAGGGACAGATGCAGGGCGGCAGCGTCCAGGGGATCGGCTGGGGGCTCAACGAAGAGTACTACATGAGCCGCGACGGGATGATGATGAATTCGAGCTTGCTCGACTACCGCATGCCGACCTCGCTTGATCTCCCGATGATCGAAACGATCATCGTCGAGGTTCCGAATCCAGGCCATCCGTTCGGCGTTCGGGGGGTCGGCGAGGCGAACATCGTTCCGCCACCGGCTGCGCTCGCCAACGCGATCTACCGTGCCGCCGGTGTGCGGATGCGGCGTCTCCCGATGAGTCCGCCGGCGGTGATGGAAGCGATCTGGTCCAAGTAGAGATGGCGGTGGTCTTCATTCCCACGCTGCTGCGTCCGCTGTCGGGCGGGGTGGACCGGGTGGAGGCCAGCGGCCAGTCGGTTCGGGACGTAATCGAGAATCTGGAATCACTCTATCCAGGGATGCGCGACCGCTTGATGGATGGCGGGCGGTTGCGTCCCAACGTGTCCGTAGCGGTGGACGGCGAGGTGTGTCCGATGGGGGCGCTGGAGCCGGTGGGGCCGGCGAGCGAGATTCACTTCGTTACAGCGATTTCGGGCGGGTAGCGCGCTCGAACCAGTCCGCGACGGCGCGCCGCCACTCGATGGGCCGGACGGTTGACATCGCCAGGTGCGCGAGGCGTGTCGCGTCCTCGGCCGTCAGCGGCGGAAGCCATATGCTGGCGTTCGCATCGCGGTAGCAGCCGGACTCAAGCCGGAGGATCGTGAGCACGCCGCCGTCGAACCTCCAGACTTCCGGGATGCCCATCGCCGCCATGAGCGGGAGCTTGCGCAAGGAAGAGCTTGTGATGTCCACCTCGATCACCAGATCGGGCGGGGGGGCGCCCGGCAACTCGATTTCGCCTTTACCGGCAACTCGCCGGGCGTTTCGGAAATAGAAGGCGGAGTCAGGTTCGAAGCCCCTGGCCAAGTCTTCACCGTCCAATGTCGTCGATCCGGCCTCGATGGGCGTCATTGGAGATTTGTCTGTACTCGGCCCAAGTGACGTTCGTCCGGATCTCGACTTCCCGGCGCGCCGTGATCATGCCAGCAGCTCCCTTACCACCCGCCCTTTGACGTCCGTCAGCCGGTAATGCCGGCCCTGGAACTTGAACGTCAACCGCGTGTGATCCATTCCCAGGCAATGCAGGACGGTCGCGTGCAAATCATGTACGTCCACGGGATTCTCAACGACGTTATAGCTGAAGTCGTCCGTCGCGCCGTACGTCAGCCCGCCGCGGACACCGCCACCAGCGATCCACATCGCAAAGCAGCGCGGATGGTGATCGCGTCCATAGTCCGCCGCCGTCAGCGTCCCCTGTGAGTATACCGTCCGCCCAAACTCGCCGCCCCAGATCACGAGTGTATCGTCGAGCAGTCCACGCTGTTTGAGGTCCGTGATCAGCGCCGCGGAAGGCTGATCCGTCTGCTGGCACTGCAGACGGATATCGCGGGGCAGGCTGCCGTGCTGGTCCCATCCGCGATGGAACAACTGGACGAACCGCACCCCGCGTTCAGCGAGCCGCCGCGCCAGAATGCAGTTGGCGGCGTAGGATCCCGGTGTGCGCGAGTCCGGACCGTACATCCGGAACGTCGACTCGGGCTCATCCGACAGATCGGTGAGTCCCGGAACCGAAGACTGCATCTTGAACGCCATCTCATACTGGTTGATCCGCGTCGCGATCTCCGGATCACCGCTGTCGGCGAGCTTGATCCCGTTCAACCGTGCGAGATCATCCAGGTAGCGCCGCCTCGCCGTGGACGAGTATCCATCGGGGTTTGAAAGGTACAGCACCGGATCCGCCGCCGCGCGGAACTTCACCCCCTGGTAGCGGGTCGGCAGGAATCCGCTGCCCCACTGGCGGTCGGCGAGCGCTTGCGAGGCGCCCTTGCCTTGCGAGACGAACACGACGAACGATGGCAGATCGCTGCACTCCGAGCCCAACCCGTAGGAGATCCACGAGCCAATCGACGGCCGCCCCGCCAATTGGAATCCCGTCTGGAAGAACGTCACCGCGGGATCGTGATTGATCGCCTCCGTGTGCATCGACCGGATCAGGCAGATCTCTCCAGCTACCTGAGCCGTGTGCGGCAGGATCTCGCTCAACCACATTCCGTCCGGTCCGTATTGCGCGTACTTGAAAATCGATGGCGCTGTGGGGAACTTCGCCTGAAAGGCCGTCATTCCCGTGAGCCGCTGCCCCATGCGGACGCTGTCCGGAAGCTCCGTTCCGTGGAGGCGGGTGAGCGCCGGCTTGTAGTCGTACAGGTCAAGCTGCGAGGGGCCGCCGTGCTGAAAAAGATAAATCACGCGCTTGGCCCGTGGCGCGAAATGCGGCGCCGCCGATACTGGGTCCGCCATCAGACGGTCAGCCAGCGCGGTGAACCCGATCCCGCCCGTCGCCAGCCGGAACAATTCGCGGCGTGTTTGTGTCATTCCTTGGTCACCGCCTCGTCGAGATTCATCAGCAGACTCGCCACCGCGGCATAGGCAGCAAGCTCCCGTGGCGCGATCCGCGGATCGGGCCGTGTGTCGCCGGCTGACAGATACCTCCGCGCCGCGTCCTCGCTCGCGAAATAGTCGAAATGATAGGCGAGGCTTCCTTCCACCACCGCGAACTCGCTGGCCGTGGGAGCGCGGCCCAGCACGCGAAGGAATCCGTGCCGTAACCGTGAGGCGCGGTCCGCTCCGCCTTCAAGAATCATCCGTTGCGCCGTGAAGCGCGCCGCTTCGACGAAGGTCACGTCGTTCATCAGATTCAAGGCCTGCAACGGAGTATTGGTCCGGCTCTCGCGCACCACACAAGCCTCGCGGTTGGCCGCGTCAAAGTTGAGCATCATGGGCGGCGCGACGGTGCGCTTCCAGAAGGTGTAGAGACCGCGGCGATAGAGGTCCGGACCCTGGCTCTGCACGTACTCCATGTCTTGCATGATGAGGTCCTTCCACAACCCGGCGGGCTGGTACGGTTTCACCGAAGGACCGCCGAGCTTCTCGTGAAGCAGTCCGGACACCGCCAGCGCCTGGTCCCGCAGCATCTCCGCCGCCAGACGGACCCTCGGTCCCCGCGCGAGCAGCCGGTTGTCCGGATCGCGCTGTACCAGTTCCTCGGGCGCGCGCGAGCTTTGCTGGTATGTACGGCTCATCATGATCTGCTTGACGGTGTGCTTCAGATCCCATCCGGACCGCACCAGCTCGGTGGCCAGCCAGTCGAGCAGTTCCGGGTGTGACGGCCACTCACCTTGCAGGCCAAAGTCTTCCGCCGTGCGCACGAGCCCGGCGCCGAACAGCATCTGCCACACGCGATTCACCGTCACGCGCGCGAGCAGCGGATTTTCGGGCGACACCATCCATCGTGCGAGTCCCAGCCGGTTTGGTGGCGCACCATCGGGCAGGGCAGGGAGGACTGCGGGCACTCCCGCCGTCACCACTTCACCCTTCTTGTCATATGCTCCACGGATCAGCAAGTGCGTCTGCTTCGGCGTGGGACTTTCGGCCATCACCATCACGGTGGGGAAGCTGTGCTCAAGGCGCTCGCGCTCAAACCGCAATTCGGCTAGCCGTTTCCACGCTGTGCGAACGGCCGGGCTTGCGAACTGATCCAGGTACTGCCAGCGGCGGGCGTTGCTGCTCGTGGGATTGCTCATCGCCACGATCTCCTGTGCGGCGAGCACACGGCTCCACACACGGGCGTCCTCGACTCCACCGTTGAAACTGCTGTTCTTCCCGTTGCCAGCTCCAACGCGGAAGGGTTCTGTAAACGCGCGTCCGGCGTTGCGGAACGGCCGGTAGAGGGTGTCCTTGGTGACGTTCGGATTGATCTCGCGCCCGTTCAGGTAGAGCTTGAGCCCTGAGGCCATACGCATGCCATCGTAGGTGAACACGGCGTGATGCAAACGGCCGGCTTCGAGCGGCTCGGCGTAGTCGATCCGGATCGCGTCATCTTCGTAGTCACTGGTGACGTGCGCGTGAAATCGTCCGTTCCGCGCATAGAGTCCGTAACCTCTGCCGTGTTCGGAGTTCGTCATCCGCGTGAACAACGGACCGTCCGGCACGGCATCGGCGCGGAACCAGATCGAAAACGAGAACCGGTCATCATTGTCAAACCCGCCGGCCGCTTCCTTTTCGCCCGGCGCGAAGGCCTTGTGCAGCCCGGTGGCGGGCGTCCAGCGAGCTTGCGGAGCGGAGGCGTCCCAGGCGCGATATTCCGTTTCGTAGCCCTGAACGGCGCGCTCTTCCGCGGCGATCTTCGCGTTCAGGGACTTGAGCTGCGCCTGCTGTTCACGAGTCGGCGCGGCCACCACGGGCGGCGAGTTTCCATATTTCATCGCGCGGCCAAGTTCGGGGACATTGTTGAAGAAGGCGAAGAACTGGTAGAACTCCTTCTGCGTCACGGGGTCGTACTTGTGGTTGTGGCAGCGCGCGCAGCCGAGGGTGAGGCCCAGGAACACGGTCGAGGCAGTCTCAACGCGGTCCACCACGTATTCCACCGCGTACTCATCAGCGATGATGCCATCCTCGGTGTTCGCGCGATGGTTGCGGTTGAATCCGGTGGCGATGCGCTGGTTGAGGGTCGCACCGGGGAGCAGGTCGCCCGCGATCTGCTCGGTGACGAACTGATCGAAGCGTTGGTTGGCGTTGAAGGCGTCGATCACCCAGTCGCGCCAGCGCCACATGACACGTTCGCCGTCGAACTGGTATCCGTTGGTGTCGGCGTAACGCGCGGCGTCGAGCCAGCGCGCCGCCATCCGTTCGCCGTAGCGGGGCGAGGCGAGCAGCCGGTCGAGCAGGCGTTCATAGGCCTTGGGAGAGCGGTCGGCGAGGAAGGCGGCGATCTCGGCGGGAGAAGGCGGGAGTCCGGTGATGTCGAGCGACGCACGGCGGATCAGGGTTTCGCGCGAAGCTGGCGCCTGGGGCCGCAGGCCTTCGCGGTCCAACCGCTGGCGCACCAAATGGTCGATCGGATGGATGCCCGGCGGAGTTGCGGTGCGGCGAGGTGGGATGAACGACCAGTGCTTCTCCCACTTGGCGCCCTCTTCGATCCAGGTGCGGAGCGTCTCGACTTCCGCCTCGCTCAACGTGTGTCCGGTAGCGGCGGGAGGCATGCGGCGCGCGCGGTCGGGCGCGGTCACGCGGCGGATCAGCTCACTCTGCGCCGGTTGATGGGGGACGATCGCGCGGCGTCCACTGCCGAGGTCGGCCTTGGCCGCGGCTTCGGAATCCAGGCGCAACGGGATGCGTTTATTGACGGCGTCCGTCCCGTGACAGGTCAGGCACTTGTCGGCGAGGATGGGCCGGACGTCGCGGTTGAACTCGACGGCGGCGGAGGCCAGAACGGCTGAGGCGGCAAGAAGCGGAATCGCACGCATCTGCTGAAAATTGTATCAGCCTCTTAGTCGGCGGCTCGCACCAAGCGTTCGATCACGCTGGGGTTTTCACGGGACACGTCGCGCGCCTCGCCCGGGTCGGCGTCGAGGTCAAAGAGAAACCGCTCCGTTCCCACCCGCAAGTACTTCCACCTCCCTTGCCGGACCGCGACACTCGGGGGTGTCTTCACGAGGGAGTCCTCGAACCGCCACACGAGAGTCCGCTTGTTGTCACCAACGTGGCCGGAAAGCTGCTTCCTGATGTCGCGGCCGTCAGTGGTCTTCACGCCCGCCAGCGCCGGGACCCAGTCCGGAAACCAGGACACCGCACTGGACACCGATCCCGCACGTGTCACTCCCGGCCATCGCACGATACACGGCGTCCGGATCCCGCCCTCGAACAGCTCGTACTTGCCGCCGCGCAACGGACCGTTGCTTCCATACGCCGCGACCGTCGGCGTGCGGCTCTTCACCCATCCGTTATCTGAAGCGAACACCACAATGGTCCGCTCCCACTGCCCGGTCCGTTCGAGCGCCGCGCGGAGCTGTCCCACGCAGCCGTCCAGGCAAGCCACCATTCCCGAGTAGACCGCTTGTTGTCCCTTCTGCGCCGGATTCAGCCACCGCGCCGGCACCTGCAAAGGCAGATGCGGCAACGGATGCGCGAGGTAGAGGAAGTACGGGCGGTCGCGGTGCGACTCGACGAACTCCACAACCTTGGCTGCGAGCAACTCCGGCAAGTATCCGTCGAGCTTCAGCGGAGTCCCGTTCTCGTACGTGGTGCGGGTGCCCCGTCCGCCTCCACCGGCCGACAGGTGCGTGTTGTAGTCGAGCGTGCCGTTCAGGAATCCCCAGAAGGAATCGAATCCGCGCTGATCCGGGCGGTAGGCGCCCTTCATCCCCAAGTGCCACTTCCCAATCAACGCGGTCTTGTAGCCTTGGGCGCGGAAGTGATCCGCCATAGTCTTGATCCCCAGCCGCAGGCCGCCCTCGTCATGCTCCTCGCGCAGGACTCCGGTGACGCCTGTCCGCTCTGGCACGAGCCCAGTGAGAAGGCTCGCACGCGCCGCCGAACAAACCGGCGAACCCGAATAGTGATGCGTCAGACGCAGCCCATCGGCGGCCAGCCGGTCCAGGTGTGGCGTTCGATTGATTACGGACCCGAAACAACCCAGGTCGCCGTAGCCGAGATCGTCGGCGAGGATGACCACGACGTTCATCCGGCCCGAGGGACGCGCCGCCAGCGCCGCCAGCAGTCCTCTGCGGGTGATCACCTACACGTCACGGACACAGCGGAAGCTGATGTTCGTCGTCGCGCTGTCGGGCGTGTTCTTGGTCCGCGCCGCGACGCGGTAACGGTTGCAATAGGACTTGTGGCACAGGTACGATCCGCCTCGCATGGCGCGCTCGACGCCGGATTCCGGACCCACCGGATTGTGCCGCGTCGCCGTCACGTGATAGCTCGGCGAGAACCAGTCGGCGCACCATTCCCAGGTGTTGCCCGACACGCTCAACAGCCCGTATCCATTGGCGGGAAATGCATCCACGGGACATGGCGCTGCGTAACCATCCGCGGCCGTGTCCTCCACCGGGAACTGTCCCTGCCAGACGTTGCACATGTGGCGTCCACCGGGTTCCAACTCGTCGCCCCACGGATACGCGCGCTGCTCCAGACCGCCGCGAGCCGCGTACTCCCACTCGGCCTCCGTCGGCAGACGCTTGCCGGCCCAACCGGCAAAGGCAGCGGCGTCGTTCCATGACATGTGTGTCACCGGAATGTTGCCGCGCGTGCCAACGTTGGACCCGGGCCCCTCGGGCGCGCGCCAGTACGCCCCATTCACTTTGCACCACCAGTTGACGCGAGGCGCCGTGTCGTCCACCAGACGAGGATACAAATCGGCCGGGATGTGGCCCTGGAACACGAACGACCACCCGAACCGCTCAGCTTCTGAGACGTATCCAGTGGCTCTCACGAATTCGGCGAATTGATCGTTCGTCACCGGATGGCGGTCGATAAAGAACGGATCCAGCACCACGTCCCGGACCGGACCCTCGCCGTCCTGCGGAAAGCCCTCGTCGGAATCGGTGCCCATCCAGAACTTGCCGCCGTCGAGCTTGATCATCCCCCCGGTCGAGCCGGTTGCGGCGCGGATCCTGCTGGCCGAAGCCGCGACGGACTCAGTCAGCCGCACGGCGCGCTGTTTGCTCGGCACGCAGCACGGGTGGGGCACCCCGGCGTCCGCAAACAGCTTGAATTCCGGCTTCACTCGGCGTCCTCCACCTTAGCCCCACTCATCAGGCGGTCGAGGAACTGTTCCACCGCCTTCTGGCGTTTCTGTTGGTGCAGGGTCTCCGAAATCTGGTCCTTCACTTCGTGGAGACTCCGCAGTCCCGCCGGCTTGCGCTCATAGACCTGCGCAATATGATAGCCGAACATCGTCCGGAAGATTCCGCTGCGCTGGCCGGGTTGGAGCGCGAACACAACCTGGTCGAACTCTTCCACCATCTCACCGCGCGGAAAGAAGCCGAGGTCGCCGCCACGGCCGGGGCAATCGGAGACGCGGTCTGCAAGCTCAGAGAATCCAGCGCCCGCCTCCAGTTCGCGCAACGCTTCCTCGATCGCCGCACCTGCTTCGGACTCGTCCACTCCGTCGCCGACGTTCTTGACGATGTGTGCCGCGTGGATCGACTCCGGAGCCGTGAACTGGTCCTTCGTCTTCAGGTAGAAGTCCGAAATGTCCTTGCCTTTGGGGGGCCCAATCTTATCCGTGACGGACTTGAGCAGCCGCTCGACACGGAACCGGATCTCCAGCTCTCCCCGGACCTGTTCGTCGGTACCGGGCAGCAGGCATCCCGACTGATTCGGACTCTGCTCGCGCACGTCGTGAAACATGCGGTCTAGCTCATCCTGGGGCACGGGCGTTGGATCCTTGCGCGCCTCCTGGCGCAGCACCGTACGCTCGATCACGTTCTCCCGCGCCCACTCCTTCACACGCTGCTCGACTACGCGGGGCTCGTCGTCCTGCATCGCTTCGCGGAGTTGCGGGCGGATCAGGCGCTCCTCTTCGCGCAGCACCTCTGAGGCGAGGTATTCGCCGTTGATTCGCAGGGCCATCCGCGCTTAGCTGACCTGTTCGAGGATGGCGAAGTCACCCGGGTTCCACGCCTGCACGATCAGGTACAGCTTGCCGTTCAGCTCGCGGATGATCGTGTTGTGGATGTGCTGGAAGTTGGCGAGCCCGAGCTCTTCCTTGGGCATGATGGTCGAAACGAGCTCATCGTTTTCGAGCAAATAGACGGGCGCGCCCTTCGTCCGGTCGGGTCCATGCAGAGCGCCGACTGCGGCGTAGTTGCCCAGGTAGTGGATGTCGCAGGGGAACGAGCCCTTGGGAAGCGAGAGCGTCGACAGGTACTGGCCGTGCCGGCTGAACCGGTCGATCTCAGAGTGCGGACGGTCGGCGACATCGATCCTGCGGCCCTTGACCGTGATCCCGTGGCCGGTGCCGAACTGGCCGATTCCCGTGCCCTTTCCGCCCCAAGCGAGGTCGTGCCAGGTGGCGCGGACCGGCTTCACCGAGAGCTTGGCCGTCAGCACCATGTCGAGCTTCGAGTAGCCGGTGCTCACATACATCAGTCCGTCGAGCTGATCCATGTCGGTGGGGATGAACGGCCCCTTCTGGCTGAAGTAGGCGTGCGCGCCGGGGTTGCCGAGATCATCGCTTGTGGCGGGAGCCTTGAGTGTCGTGGCGAGCTTGCCGTCCATGCCGACGATGAACACCGTCTGCGACTCATTGCCGGGGAACAGCAGGTACGTCTTGCCATCCGGCGCGTTCCAAATATTGGCGTTGTGCATGTTGGTGCCCTTCATCTCTTCAGGGGTGGGCATCATGCGCGTGCTCTTGAGATCCTTCGAGATCTGGATGATCCCGGCGCCCTTGAGCGCGAAATAGGTCTCGCCCTTGCCGGCGCGCAGGTCGGTGACGAATCCGCCGTGCGCGCCCTTGAGTACTGCTTGAGCTTCCTGAGGAAGATGGCTCGATGTGAACAGGACTTTGAACTTGTACTTGCCCTGTCCGCTGGCCGGGCCGCCCTGCGCAGTGGCGGGCTGGGATCCCAGGGTCCAGCCAAGCGCCAGCAAACCGGCAAACATGGTCGTAATGAGAATTCGCTTCATAGAGTCGTGTCGGCCTCCCGCCGAAATGACATTGTAGTCCAACTGGGGCAACCGGAGCGACAATCAGGAGATGCACAAATCGATTTCCCGCCGTGGCCTGATGCCGTTGATGTTGGCGACGGCGGCGCGGGCCGCGGAAAGCGACGTTGGGAATCTGTTCCCGTCCCTCGAGTGGATCAGCGGGCAGAACCCGCGTGACCTGTCGTTTCTGGACGGCCGGTGGAAAAAGCTCGACGCATGGAAGAAGGCGGCGCGGCCGGAGTTCTTAAGCCGCCTGAGCTATTCACCGGCGCGGGCGGCAGGAACGGCGGAAGTGATCCACCGGGAGCCGCGCGACGGATTCTCGATCGAAACGGTGCGGCTGCCCGCCACCGCGGCCTATCAAATCCCGTTGCGGGTCCTGGTGCCGGACAACCGCTCCTCGCGCCTGCCCGCGGTGCTGGTGATGCACTGCCACAGTGGGCGTTACGTGTGGGGCCACGAGAAGGTACTGAGTTCGCCCGGCGATGCGGCTGATCTGGTGGAATTCCGCAATCAGGTCTACGGGCGTCCGTTCGCCGAGGCACTCGTCAAGCGCGGATTCATCGTAGCGTTCTCCGACGCGTTCTACTTCGGCGAGCGCCGGCTGAGGGTGGAGTCGATGGATGCCGCGGCGGTTCCGCCGATGGTCCAGCCGCAGGTTCGCGCGATTGCGCAGCACGCGGCGGGATCCGCGCAGTGGCGGGGCGCGGTGAATGCAGCCTGTTCGATCTACGAGCACCTGACGGCGAAGACCATCTTCTCCGCCGGCGCCACTTGGCCAGGGATGCTCGTCTGGGATGACCAGCGCTGCCTCGACTATCTGGCGTCGCGGCCCGAGGCCGATCCCAAACGCCTCGGCTGCATCGGGCTTTCAATCGGCGGACTTCGCACGGCGCACTTGGCCGCCGCCGATCCGCGCCTCAGGGTGGCCTGTGTCATCGGGTGGATGACGCTCTTCCACGAGCAATTGAACCGGCATCTGCGCAACCACACGTGGATGTGCTACGTGTCGGGCCTGTACCCGCGTATGGAACTCGCCGACGCGGCGGCGATGATCGCGCCGGGCGCGTTGCTGGTCCAGCAGTGCTCGCGCGACCAACTGTTTCCGATGGCGGGGATGAAGGGATCGGTCGAGCGGCTGACGGAGATATACAAGAAGGCCAAGCTTCCTGAGCGGTTCCGTGGGACGTTCTACGATGTACCGCACTCGTTCCGGCCGGAGATGCAGGAAGAGGCGTTCGCCTGGATCGAGAAGTGGATCTGACGGTCACTCGCGCGAAACCAAGTAGAGCGTACGGTCGAGGCCTGAGTGTTCCGGGACGGGCCGCGCACGAATCCGATCGAGAATTTCCAGTTCAGAGGGATTAGATTCTCTTCTGCGCTGAGGCAATGCGCTACCATAGGCAGCCGGAGGTGGGATCCAAATGACGCGTCTCGACCTGCTCAGGCGGGAGTTCCTCGAAAAATGCATCGTCCGCGGCGGCCTGGTGGCCGGCGCCTCAATGTCATCCAACAGTCTGCTCGCCTACTGGC